>JAESGW010000313.1_pt1 | contig 69033 bp, 67 predicted proteins | sample 9269791 | NCBI WGS metagenome assembly JAESGW01 (sample SAMN16773120, study PRJNA677053) | algae metagenome | isolation source: Aphanocapsa lilacina HA4352-LM1 and co-occurring heterotrophs from near cave... | place: USA: Maniniholo cave, near Haena, Kauai, HI | collected 2009-07-28
CAGCGCTGACGTGCGTCGCGCCGGCCATCTCCGCAATTGACTCCGCGCGAACCAAAACTTTAACTGCAGTTCACGCCGCGTGAACCAGATCGGAGTCCGAGCTCCGCAAACTGCTTCATTTGCATGCAAACGTCGCCCTAAACGGAAGCAACCAGGAAGTTATTTATGCGCGTCATCAATGTTGCCGCCGCCCAGTTGGGTCCGATCCAGAAAGCCGAAAGTCGAGAAGCCGTCGTCAAGCGCATGCTCGCGCTGATGGACGAAGCCAAGGCGAAGGGCGCCGACCTGATCGTCTACCCGGAGCTCGCGCTGACCACGTTCTTCCCGCGCTGGTACATGGAGGATCAAGCCGAAGTCGACACCTGGTTCGAACGCGAGATGCCGAATGCAGCAACCCGGCCGCTATTCGAGCGCGCCGCGCAGCATCAGATCGCAATGAACTTCGGCTATGCCGAGCTGACGCCGGACGGCCATCATTTCAACACCTGCATCCTCACCGACAAGTCCGGAAAGATCGTCGGCAAGTATCGCAAGATTCATCTGCCCGGCCATTCCGAATTCGATACGGCCCGCGCGTTCCAGCATCTGGAGAAGCGCTACTTCGAGCCGGGCGATCTCGGCTTCAACGTCTGGCGCGCGCTCGGCGGCATCTTCGGCATGGCCGTCTGCAACGACCGGCGCTGGCCGGAGACCTATCGCGTGATGGGTCTGCAAGGCGTCGAGATGGTGCTGATCGGCTACAACACGCCGTCGGTCAATTCCGAGAAGAGCGAGGAGGGGCCGGAGAAGCGGCTGTTCCACAACCGGCTCTCCGCGCAGGCCGGCGCATACCAGAATTCGACCTGGGTCGTATGTGTTGCGAAGGCCGGCGTCGAAGACGGCCATCCGCTGATTGGCGGCAGCCTGATCGTCGATCCCGACGGCGAGATCGTCGTCGAGGCCAAGACCGAAGACGACGAGCTTCTGATTCATTCCTGCGATCTCGACGCCACCATCTTCGGCAAGCAGACGATCTTCAATTTCGCGAACCATCGCCGCATCGAGCATTACGGCCTGATCACCAGCCAGACCGGCGCGGTGCCGCCGCCGGAAAACTAGGTGCCGGGCATCTCCCGCTAATGTGCGAACTGCACCGTGCCCAGCGCCATGGTCACGGCTGCCTGGGTCGGGTCGATCACGGGAATTCCGAGCGCCTGCTCCAGCGGCCGGCGGTGACGGGCCATGCCGGCACAGCCCATCACGATGGCGCCGGATCCGTCCTCGTCCTTGAGCGCGCGTCCGACCTCGATCATCTTCGCAAGCGTTCCTTCGCCCGAAGCCGTCTCCGCCACGCTCATGTTGAGCGGCCGCTCCCGGGTCAGACGATCCGTCAGGCCCATCTGCCGGAGGTAGCGGACATGGCGGCGGATCGAACGCTGCGCGATGGCAATGACACCGAATGTTTCGGCGCGCGCCAGCGCCGTCAACACGCCGCATTCGGCGATGCCGAACACCGGCCGGTCGGTGGCTTCGCGGCAGACATGCAGGCCCGGATCGCTGTAGCAGGCAATGACGAAGGCGGCCGATTGGTTGTCGCCCTCGACGAGGCGGCGCAACGGCATCGCCACGCCATCGACGTCGGCCTGGCTCTCGATCCCGTAGGGCCCCTCGGCCAGCGTCTCGCAGACGATCTCCGGTCCACCTTCAAAGCCGAGCGGCTTTAAGGCTTGCTCCAGCCCCTGTGTCACGAGATGGTTGGAGTTGGGATTGATGACGAGAATGCGCTGCCGGGACATGATGCTTTCCTGCGGGACAAGGACGGCAAAGGAAGCAATGACCATGCCATCCAGCGATGCATGGTCCACCGTCCTAAGCGAAAGCGCAAGGAGGGTAACGGCACGATCTGTGCTTTTATCTGGCGAAAGCAAGTACGCAAGACCTGGAAGTCAGAACTGATTAGTTGAGGAGTTTGCCATGACCGAGCCCGCCTACGACCTTGTCATCCGCGGCGGCCGCGTCGCGACCGTAAGCGACGTGTTCGAGGCCGACGTCGCCATTTCCGGCGAGACGATCGCAGCCATCGGCCGCGGGCTGCCGGGCGGACGACGGGAGATCGACGCGCGGGGCAAACTGGTGCTGCCGGGCGGCGTCGACAGCCACGCCCATATCGAGCAGCTTTCGGCCGCCGGCATCGTCAACGCCGACACGTTCGAAAGCGCGACTGTCTCCGCGGCCTTCGGCGGCACCACCACCGTGATCCCGTTCGCGGCCCAGCATGTCGGCATGAAGCTGCCGCAGGTGCTGGATGACTATCACGCGCTCGCGAAAAAGGGCGCCGTGATCGACTATGCCTTCCACATGATCATCGCCGACCCGACCCGGGAGACGCTGGAGACGGATCTGCCGGCGCTGATCAAGCAGGGCCACGGCTCGATCAAGATCTTCATGACCTATGATCGCCTGAAGATCGACGACGAGCCGCTGCTCGACATTCTGCTGGCGGCGCGCGAGGGCGGCGCGATGCTCTGCGCCCACGCCGAGAACCACGGGATCATCTCCTGGATGGTCAAGCGGCTGCTGGCGCGCGGCTACACCGATCCGAAATATCACGCCGTCAGCCACGCCCGGGTCTCGGAAGCCGAGGCCTTCAACCGGCTGATCGGCATGGCCGCGCTGATCGACCAGCCGATCATGATCTTCCACGTCTCGACGGCGGAAGGCACCAAGGTCATTCGCGATGCACGCGGGCAGGGGCTGAAGGTGTTCGCCGAGACCTGTCCGCAATATCTCTTTCTCACCGCCGCCGATCTCGACAAACCCGGCGTGGAAGGCGCCAAATGGATGTGCAGCCCGCCGCCGCGCCGCGTCGCCGACCAAGAGGCGCTGTGGCAGGCGCTTGCGCTCGGCGATCTCCAGACCGTTTCATCCGATCACGCACCCTATCGCTTTGACGAGACCGGCAAACTGCGCGCCGGTCCCAATCCCAATTTCAAGCAGGTGGCGAACGGTCTGCCCGGCCTCGAAGTGCGCCTGCCGCTGCTGTTCGACGCCATGGTGTCGAAAGGCCGCCTTGGGCTCGAAAAATTCGTCGAGCTGACGGCGACCGCGCCGGCGAAAATCTACAATCTGCATCCGCGCAAGGGCTCGATCGCGGTGGGCGCCGATGCCGACATCGCGATCTGGGACCCGGCGCGCGAGGTTACGCTGAGCGATGCGATGATGCACGATCTCACGGGCTATACGCCGTTCGCCGGCCGCAAACTGCGCGGCTGGCCGACCACGGTACTTTCGCGCGGGCGCGTCATCGTGGCTGATGGCAAGCGTTCTGTTGAAGCGGGTACAGGGCTCTTCCTGCCGCGCACGGGTGGCGAGGCGGCGAAACCTACGGGACGACTGATGGCGGATATGGATCCGGAACAGAATTTCGGAGCGAGGTTGCTGTGATCCATCCGCCGCGGCCTTTTCGGACCAAGTGATGAGGGTCCTTGTTTTCGGCGGTACCGGTTTCGTCGGGCTCAATATCGCCGCGGCATTGCTGGCGCGCGGGCATGCCGTGACATTGTTCGACCGTGCGGGTTTGCCGCCTGATGCAGGCAAGGAGTTTGCGGTTCACGGCGATAAACTGACGATTGTCCAGGGCGACGTCACGGATGTTCAAGCCGTGGAAGCTGTGATTGCCAGGGGCTTTGAGGCCGTCATTCTGGGAGCGGCGATCACCGCAGGACCGGCGCGCGAGGCCAGCGATCCCGGGACCATTTTGCGGGTAAACCTGCTGGCGCTGATGCCGATCCTGGTGGCCGCGCGAAGCAGCGGCGTGAGACGCATCATCAACCTTTCGTCCGCGGCGGCCTACGGCGCGAGCGCATTCAAGAGCGCGCTGCTCGATGAGGAGACGCCGTGCGATCCGGCTTCGCTCTATGCCATCACGAAGTTTGCCTCCGAGAAAGTGACGGCGCGTTTGGCCGATCTCTGGCAAAGCGACATCATCAGCGTGCGGCTGAGCGCGGTGTTCGGTCCCTGGGAGCGAAGCAACGACGTGCGCGACACGCCAAGCCCGCAGGCACAGATTCTGGCCGCGATGCAGGACGGCCGCGATGCCACTTTGTCGCGTCCGGGCGTCAGGGACTGGATCTATGCGGCGGATGTCGCGGAAGCCGTAACCTTGCTGATCGAGGCGTCGAAGCCGAAGCATCGGCTCTACAACATTTCGACCGGCGTGGAATGGCCGGCGTTGCTATGGGGGCAGGAACTTGCCGCGCTGCACCCCGGCTTTAGCTGTCGGCTGGCCAATGCAGGTGAGGCGGCAACGGTCGACCTGCATAGTGCAGCCGACCGGGCGCCGCTGTCGATCGCGCGCCTGGCGGAGGAGTTCGGGTGGCGCGCGCGGTTCGGCTGCGCTGACTCGGCTGCCGATCTGAGCGCATGGTGGACGCGGCATCGAGAGGGAGCCTGACATGAGACTGGCAGGGCGGACGGCGATCGTAACCGGTGCCGGCTCCGGCATCGGCCGGGCCAGCGCGGTGCTGTTTGCGAAGCAGGGCGCCTTTGTTGCGCTGGTCGATCGCGACCGCGCGGGTTTGGCGGAGACGCTGGAGGCGATCGATACCGAACAAGGCGAAGCATCGCTGCATGTCGGCGATGTCAGCGAGGCTGATTTCGCCAAAGCCGCCGTGGGCGACGTCATGGCGCGGCGCGGCCGCCTCGACGTGCTGATGGCGGCGGCCGGCTTTTCCTGCGGAGGCACGGTGCTGACCACCGACCCCGCTGATTGGGACGCGGTGTTTCGCACCAATGTCGGCGGCACCTGGCTTTGGGCGCGCGAAGCGATACCCGAGATGCAGCGGCAGGGCAGCGGCTCGATCATCACGCTGGCGTCGCAGCTTGCGATCGCTGGCGGCAGGGGCAACACCGCTTATATCGCCGCAAAGGGTGCGATCATCAGCCTGACCCGGACCATGGCGCTCGATTTCGCCACCGATGGAATCCGCGTCAATGCGATCGCGCCCGGCGCCATCGACACGCCGATGCTGCGGCGTAGCTTTGCGCGGCACGCCGACCCCGAACCGGTGCGTGAAGCTTCGCGCAACCGGCACGCCATGAAGCGGTTCGGCATGGCCGAGGAGGTGGCCGAGACCGCGCTGCATCTTGCCAGCGATGCGTCCTCGTTCACGACCGGCACCGTGATGGTGGTCGACGGCGGCTGGCTCGTGGCATGAACGACGCCCTTGCCGCTCTCGAGGACCAGGTCCGCGCCGATCTTGGCAAGACCGCGCATCCGGATGCCGCGTGGATGACGCCAAAGCTCGGGCCGGACGACAGGCCGGCGCTGGACGTGTTGATTGTGGGCGCGGGGCAATCGGGGCTCGCGACGGCATTTGGACTGCTGCGCTCGCAGGTCAACAACATCCTCGTGCTCGACAAATCCGAGGAAGGGCAGGAGGGGCCTTGGCTCACCTATGCCCGCATGCCGACGCTGCGCAGCCCGAAGCATTTCACCGGGCCTGACCTCGATATCCCGAGCCTGACCTACCAGTCCTGGCATGAGGCGCGGTTCGGCGAGGAGGATTGGCGAACCCTCGACCTGATCTCGCGCGAACTCTGGGCGGAGTATCTGCTCTGGTTCAGGACGGTCGTGGACCTGCCGGTGCGCAACGGCTGCGAGGTAATCGAGATTTCGCCCGCAGCCGGAGGATTGCTCGCCGCCAATGTACAAACTCTCGACGGCGTCGATACGCTCTTCGCGCGGAAGATCGTGCTGGCAACAGGGCAGGAAGGTATGGGCGACTGGATCATTCCGGAGCCGCTGCGCCATCTCCCGTCGTCGCTCTGCGCGCATGCCGCGCGGCGGATCGACTTCGCGGGCCTGCGGGGAAAGCGTGTTGCCGTGATCGGCGCCGGTGCCTCGGCTTTCGACAATGCCGCGGTTGCACTGGAGGCGGGCGCGGCGGAGGTTCAACTGTTTTGCCGCAGGGCGGAGATCCAGGTGATCCAGCCCTATCGTTGGCTCACCTTCCGCGGCTTCCTGCGGCACTTCAGCGATCTCGACGATGCCTGGCGCTGGCGCTTCATGCGCACCATCCTGGAGATGCGGGAAGGCTTTCCGCAGGCGACCTACGATCGCTGCGCCCGCCATAGCAATTTTCGCCTGCAGGAGGGCGCGCCGGTCGATGCCGCCATTGAAACCACCAGCGGCGTCGAATTGCAGACGCCGAGGGGCGCGTTCGCAGCAGACTTCGTGATTTGCGGCACCGGCATCGACATGAATTTTGCAGGCCGGCCCGAGTTGCGAAACTGCGCCGCCAACATCGCGAGCTGGGCCGACCGCTACCAGCCGCCGCCGGACGAGCGCAGTCCGCGGCTAGGCCGCTTTCCCTATCTCGCCGACGACTACGCGCTGGTGGAGCGCGTCGCTGGCGAGACGCCGTGGATCGCTGACATTCATGTGTTCGCGATCGCCTCCACCATGAGTTTCGGCGCATCGGGCTCATCGATCAATGCGATGACCACGGCCGTGCCGAAACTCGTGCACGGGCTGACGCGCGGCCTGTTCCGCGCGGATGTCGAGCGGCATTGGGCCTCGTTCCGGGCCTATGACGTGCCGCAGGCGGTGGTCAAGCGGAAGGTCACAGATCGAGCGTGACGCTGACGCGTGCGCGCGACACGCACAGCATCAGCCGATCCTGCCGCTTCGATGTCGGCAGCACCTTGTCCCGATGCAGCACCAGGCCGTCGCGATAGCCGCATTCGCAGGAACCACAGACGCCCATCTCGCAGGACGACGGCATCGCGAAATCGTTGTCGCGCAGGACATCCAGCAACGATCTGTTCGCGGGTACGAGAAATCGCTGACCGGTCGATGCCACCGTCGCTTCGAACGGCTCTGGCTTGAAGTTCTCGTCGATCGTCATCTGAAAGACTTCGCTGTGAACCTGCTCCTCGGCCCAATTGCTCAAGGCCGACTGCACGGCATCCAACAGCCGCTGCGGTCCGCAGACGTAGACGTGCGTATCCTGGTCGTAGGGGCCGATTACCGCCGGATCAAAACGAGGGCCATTTTGAGTGAACCAGCATCGCAGGCTCGCCCCGCAAATATCCCTGAGTTCGGCCAGCAGCGGCGCCTGCGACGCTGACCGCGCGCAATAGTGCAGGGTGAAATCCTTGTCCCAGCGCTTCAGCGTCCGGGCCATCGACAGCAAAGGCGTGATGCCGATGCCGCCGGCGATCAGAACATAACGCCTGCCTTTGTCGCTCAGCGGAAGATTGTTCCGGGGCGCGGAGATATGCACCTCGCTGCCTTCATGCAGGTTCTCGTGGACCCAGATCGACCCGCCACGTCCCGCCGCTTCGCGCTTGACGGCGATCTCGTATCGGGAGCGGTCGTCGGGATCGCCGCACAGCGAATACTGCCGCACCCGGCCATCCGGCATGCGCAGGTCGACATGTGCGCCGGCGGACCATTCGGGGAGAGCCGGCCGAAGCGGATGAACGAGGCGCAAGTGCAGAACATCCGGCGTTGTGAGCCGGATCTTCTCGACCCGCAGTTTCATGATGAGACGGGCGGTCATCGGTCGAGCAACTCGATGGTGTCGCCGGGCCGGATGATGCCGCCGCGCTCGATGCCGCAGTTCAGGCCGGAGCGGTTGTACAGCGGCAGGAATACCGGCAGCCCAAGCAGTTCCTCCAGATATTTGCAGGGAAAGTTCAGCCGGCCGCCGCGCAGAATGACGTCTCCCACCCTGAACCTGCGTCCGACCAGATGATTGAGCGGTACGCCGATCACCGTCAGATTTCGCCGGTGATCGCGTGGCTCGAGCGTGATCGGTTCGTCCTGCAATGGCGGGTCGTTGCGCGAGAGTGCATCGAGCGCCTCCTGTTCGATGAGTGTCACCTCGCGCACGTCCGGCTTCGGCGAATAAGTGCCGGTTCCCTCGTAGTAGCGGTCGCCGATAATGCCTCGGCCGGCAACGCATTCGGCCGCCTGTCGTTCTTCCATCTCGTAGCTGGCGCTGGGCGCGACATGGATATGCAGAAGTTTTCCCAGCCATTGGGTTGCGCCGCCGGGCTTGGCGACGGCAATGGACCCGGCAGGATGCTCGAATGCCTCGATCATCCGGGGCAGCGGCCGATGGGGCGAGTGGACGTTCACGGGATTATCCTTTCGTGCGCAGCGCGATCGCCTCGATTTCGACGAGGGCGTCCTTTGGCAGGCGCGCGACCTCGATGGTCGAGCGCGCCGGCGGCTGATCGCTGAAGAATTCGGCGTAGATGCCGTTCATGACGGCGAAGTCGTTCATGTTCTTCAGGAACACGGTCGTCTTCATGACGCTTGCGAAAGAAGCGCCGCCGGCTTCCAGAACCGCCGACAGGTTTGCGAGCGACTGCCGCGTCTGTTGTTCGATACCGTCCGGGATAGCGCCGGAAACCGGGTCGATCGGCAATTGCCCGGACGCAAACACGAACTGCTCGGTGCGTGTTGCCTGCGAATAGGGCCCCGCGGCCGGTGCCGCCTTGGCAGTGCTGACGATAGCTTTGGTGCTCATGGTTTCTCCTGTTGATCCTGTTTATCCCGCGAGGAATGCGTCGGTGTTCCTGTTGGCTTCCCGGGCGCGCTGATACTCCAGGATGCGCGCGGTCTCGCTGGCGACCTGCTCGCCGAGCATGTCTGCCAGGATATGAAGTATCGTATCGATGCAGAGCGAGACGCCGCCTCCGGTCACGGCGGCGCCTGTATCGACGATCGGCGCCTCGCGAACGTCGATCCGCGGATACATGTCGCGCATTCGTACCAGTGGCGAAATTTCGGGCGGGACGACGGAGCGTTTCGTGGTGGCCGGCGCATCATCGAGAATGCCGCTCGCCGCCAGGATCATGGCGCCCGTACACACCGACGCGATCCTGCCCGATGCGTGGATGCGCCGGATGTAGGCAAGCGTCGCGGAGGATCGCGACTGATCCTCCCACCCCGGGCCGCCCGTTACGATGACGATATCGCAGTCCGGCGCATCTTCGATGCCGAACTGCGCGACGACGTCGAGCCCGTTCGACAGGCGGACGAGCCCGGCCTTTGGTGCGATGGTGCAGATTTCAATCTGCGGAGCGATCCGGCGTGCCATGGAAAGCACGCCGAAAGTCGCGAGATCAATCGGTTCAACACCGTCGTAGATGAATATTCCGAATCGCATGCCGAACCGATCCCGCCTCAGCTGATGAGGGCTTCGTCCTTGGTTTCCCGGGCGACAAGGGCGGCCCACAACGTGATGAGCGCGATCCCGATCATCATCACTGAAACTCCTGCCGTTCCGCCGAAGTAGCCGACGAGCGCCGTTGCGATGATTGGCGAGAAGCCGCCGCCAATCGCGGCTGCGACCTGGAACCCGAACGAAGCGCCGCTATAGCGCACGCGCGGGCCGAACAATTCGGGGAAATAGGTCGACTCCAGTCCGAACATCATGCCGTGGCCGAAGTTCATCGCGACGATGATGGCCATCGTCACCATGGCGACGCTTTTGGTCTCGAGCATCCAGAACAGCGGGAATGCGAAGGCGATCGTGAAGATCGCACCCATTATGAAGAACGGGTGACGGCCGATCTTGTCCGACAGCCAACCGAAGATCGGCAACGTGATCAGTTCGAACAGTGCCGCGTACATCACGGCATCGAGCAGCATTTGCTTGGGCAGAGCCAGCGTCGTGGTCGCGTACACGACGACGAACACCGTCAGCATGTAGACCCAGGAGACTTCCGAAAGCTTCAGGCCAACGGCGATCAGGAAGGTCTTGAAGTTCTTGCCGACGACCTCGCCGACCGGGTTCTTCGAGAACGAGTCCGTGGCCTTCATTCGCTCGAAGACCGGCGTCTCGGGAACCCGGGATCGGATGAATGTGCCGAGCCCGAGCAGGACGATGCTGGCAAGGAAGGGGATGCGCCAGCCCCAGGATTGAAAATCGGCTTCGGGAAGTTTGGTCGCGAGCGCAAACACCAGCGAGGCGAGCACCAACCCGATCGGAAAGCCGATCTGGACGAAACTGCCGTAGAACCCGCGCTTGCCGGGCGGGGAGTGCTCGATGACCATCAGCGAAGCACCGCCCCATTCGCCGCCAAGCCCGATGCCCTGGACGATGCGCAGCAGAATGAGAAGGATGGGCGCGAGGACGCCGATCGATGCGTAGTTCGGAAGCAGCCCGATGCAGAACGTGCTCAGCCCCATGATGAACATGGTCAGCACCAGCATCGACTTGCGTCCGAGGCGGTCGCCGAAATGGCCGAACAGCGCGCCACCGAGCGGTCGCGCAAGGAATCCCACGGCATATGTGCCGAGCGCCGCCAACGTGCCGGCCAGGGGATCGATGGTGGGAAAGAATGCCTTGTTGAATACGAGCGCCGCGGCCGTCGCATAGATCAGGAAATCGTACCACTCGATGATGGTGCCGACGCTGCTCGCAAATACGATCGATCGCATTTTCGAACCAGCGGTTCGGGTGTCAGACATGGTTGCGGCTATGCTCATTTCCAACTCCTGGTTAAAAGCCAGAGGACATATTCCCCTCTAGAGGAAGCTTTTCCAATGAAGTGGATGCAAGCGGTGTGCCGGAATTCTCGGGCCGATTTGCCGGGGATTTATCGCCGCGGTCACTGCGGTGATCAGTTTTAGTGCTTCAGATGCTCAAGAAGGCCGCACAATAGCGGCAAAGATCGGCGTCGGGTCAAATGACGACCGCAATGCCCTTGGCGAGGATTGTCGTCGGCTCCGGGCAAGGACGCGGCACCACACAGCAAGGGTGCCGCTCTCCGCCGACCTTATTGGAGAATAATTTCTACTGAGAGTGGATCGCTAGCGTACTTTCGAGCTGTCGATCACCAGAAAGTACTCGCACTGGGTTTTGCCGAGATTCAGGAACGAGTGGTCGGCATCGGCCTGGAAATACAGCGAGTCTCCCTGGTTCAGCGTGACGCGCTGATTGCCGATCGTCGCGCGCATGCGACCGCGCAGGACATAGATGTATTCCTCGACGCCGCGCCGATGGGCCACGAAGTTTCCCGTTTCGGCTTCCGGTGGCAGCGTATTGAGCACCCAGTCGATGCCGCGCCCCGGCAGCACCGGGGAAATGCACCGCCGCAGAAAGCCGGATTCGTCGTCCCGCAAAACCGGCTGCCGGCCGGCCGGAATGTGAACGATCTCGCGCTCGACTGCCGGCGCCATCAGCTGCGAGAACGTGACGCCCAGCGCTTCCGCGAGCTTTGACAGGATCACGGTCGAAGGGACCGTCTCGCAACGCTCGATCTTGGATATCATCGACCGGCTTACACCGGACGCATCGGCCAGCATCTCGAGCGAGAAATGGTTCTTCTTTCGAAAATGACGAATCTCGTCGGCCAGGACCGAAAGCTGAGAGTTGTCGGCGACATTTTCAGTGCTCAAAGCCGGGAATCCTTTGCGCTGCTTGACCCCTTTTAGAGCGTTTTGAGGCGTTCAATCAATCGCTTGCGGTGTGCGATTGGCGGCGGGCCACCGGGAAGGGGTGGTTGCCGGCTCGAATTGCCCGTCCGCCGATTGGCATGTCCCTTGCTTCGATCTTTGCCTCGCACTCCGACAAATATCTCTGAAAAAACAAGGAATAGGATCGATGAGCGTTACTGGATCCGGGCGTCTGCTTGCGGTGGTTGCCGCCGTCGCGTTGTCACTGGCGGCTGGATCGGCGCAGGCGCAGACGCGCGCCGAGACGTTGCGCTACGTGACCGGCGCATCCGTCAATACGCTCGATCCGAACATTCCGGGTTCGACCCGCGAAGCCTTTGCGGTGAGCCTGAGCACCTACGACCGGCTGGTCTCCTTCGGCCGCAAACAGCTCAACGGCAAATGGGTGTTCGACCTCGGCAAGATCACGGGCGAGCTTGCGGAATCCTACGAGGTGAGCCCCGACGGGTTGAAGATGACATTCCGCCTGCGCAAGGACGCCAAGTTCCAGGACGGCTCGCCGGTCACGGCGGAAGACGTCAAGTGGTCGCTCGACCGGGTCGTCACGGCGCCGGTGCTCGGCAAGGCGCAACTGCTCACGGGATCGATGACTTCTGCGGACCAGTTCAAGGTGATCGATCCCCTGACCATCGAGGTGACGCTGCCGAAACCGGACAAGCTTGCTCTGCCCAATCTCGCCACCGTTTATCCGATCATCATCAATTCCAAGCTCGCCAAGCAGCATGCGACGGCGGACGATCCGTGGGCGACGGCGTGGCTGAAGGAGAACACCGCCGGCAGCGGCGCCTACAAGATCGAGACGTTCAAGCCCGGCGAGCAGGTCATCATGTCCCGCAACACGGCGTGGAACCGCGGCACCGAAGACAAGTCGGCGTTCTTCAAGCGCGTCATCGTCCAATCCGTGCCGGAGCCGGCGACACGCGCCAATTTGGTCGAGCGCGGCGATGCCGATCTCGTCATCGACCTGCAGGCGAGCGACGTCCAGTCGCTCGAAGCCAAGGCCAAGCTGAAGGTAATTTCGACGCCGCAGTACAACGCCGTCACCTTCATCTCGATGAACAACCAGATCCCGCCCTTCGATAACGTCAACGTGCGCCGCGCCATCGCGTTTGCGTTGCCCTACGACGACATGTTCAAGGCGGCGCTGTTCGGCCGTGGATCACCGCTGTTCGGTGCGACCTGGGCGGACGGCAAGCCGACCAGCGGCGCCTATCCGATTCCGCAGCCGGTGAAGCTCGACCTCGAAAAGGCCAAGGAGTATCTGAAGGCCGCAGGCATGCCCGACGGCTTCTCGACCACGTTCAGCTTCAATGTCGGCCAGGCCTCGACCGCCGAACCGATGGCGGCGCTGGTGAAGGAATCGCTCGGCAAGATCGGCATTAAGGTGGATATCCAGAAACTGCCGGACGCCCAGATGTCGACGCAGATCAACGAGAAGAAGCTGCCCTTCTTCACCGAGGGCATCGTCGCCTGGCTGCCATCGACCGACTATTTCTACCGCAACTTCTACACCGGCAATCAGCGCTGGAATTACTCGTCGATCAACAATCCGGAATTGGTGGAGATCGCGCAGAAAGCCCGCTTTGAACCTGACGCAGCCAAGTATGAGCAAGACGGCTTGAAGCTCAACGCCATCCATTTCAGCGAGATACCGCAGATACCGCTCTGGCAGCCGAGCCAGGACGCCGTGATGGCGCCGTCGGTGGAAGGCTACACCTACCAGTTCCACCGCCAGGTCGATTATCGCGATCTCAATCGCAAGTAACCGAGAGGTCTGATGGCAGCCCTTGGAGCAACGGTAACGCGGGCGGGCAAGCGATTCCTGTCCTCGCTGCCGGCGCTCTTTGGCGTGCTCGTCTTCACCTTCCTCCTGATGCGGGTGCTGCCGGGCGATCCGGCGGTGTTCTTCGCGTCCGGGCCGAATGCCGGGAAGGAGGAGATCGAGGTCATCCGCAAGCAGATGGGCCTCAACAAGCCGGTGCCGGAACAGCTGATGCTCTATCTTGTTGACGTCGGCAGCGGCAATCTCGGCCGATCGATGATGACCGGGCAACTGGTCACGAAGGATCTGCGTGAACGGCTGCCGGCCTCGCTGGAACTCACCCTCACGGCGCTGCTGATCGCCCTGGTGACGGCGGTGCCGCTCGGCGTACTGGCAGCACTGCGGCCAGGTTCCCTCATCGACCATGGCGTACGGTTCTTCTGCGCGCTCGGCGTCTGCGTACCGACGTTTGTGTCAGGCCTGCTGCTGATCTATGTCTTCTATTACCTGCTCGGCCTCGCGCCGGATCCGACCGGCCGGGTCGATATCTTTGCATCGCTGCCGCCACGGCAGACCGGCTTTCTGTTGATCGACTTCCTGCTCGCGGGTGATTTCGACGGGTGGTGGGCCGCGTTCCGGCAATTGATCCTGCCGGCGCTGAGCATGGCGCTGTTCGTGGTGGCGCCGCTGGCGCGCATCACGCGGGCCTCGATGCTGGTATCGCTGGGCAGCGATTTCGTTCGCACCGCGCGCTCGGTGGGTCTGCCGTGGTGGCGGGTCGTCGTCACCTACGCGCTGAGGAATGCCATCCTGCCGGTTATCACCATCGCCGGCATCGTGTTCTCGACCATGCTCGGCGCCAATGTGCTGGTAGAGAAGGTGTTCTCCTGGCCGGGCGTCGCCTCCTACGCGCTCGATGCGCTGCTGTCTTCGGATTACGCACCGGTGCAGGGTTTTGTGCTGTTGATGGCCACCGTGTTCGTGATCGTCAACCTGCTGGTGGATATTCTTTACGGCACCGCCGATCCCCGGGTGACCATCGGATGACCTCAGCAACGCTTCGCCATGCCGGCTGGATCTTGCGCGGCAATCCGCTCACCGCCGTTGCCGCTGCCGGCGTTTTCCTGCTGACGCTCATCGCCATCTTCGGGCCGTGGATCGTGCCCTACGATCCGATCGCGTCGAACGTCTCGCAGGCGCTGATGCCGCCGAGCGCGGCGCACATCGCCGGCACCGATCAACTCGGCCGCGACGTGTTCAGTCGCCTGATCGTTGCCGCACGGCTCGATCTCGCCATCGCGATTTCGGCGGTAGGAATCTCCTTTGCCATCGGCGCGGTCATCGGCGCGATCTGCGGCTATACCGGCGGACGGCTCGATCGCGGCATCGGCCGTTTCGTCGATGTGCTGATGGCCTTTCCGCTTTTCGTGCTGGCGATGGCGATGGTCGCCGCCCTCGGCAACCGCGTCGAGAACATCGTCATTGCGACCGCGATCATCAACCTGCCGTTCTACATCCGCTTTGCGCGAGCGGAGGTGAATGTCCGCCGCAACCTCGGCTGGGTCGAAGCGGCGCGCGCCTGCGGCGATAGCCACCTCTCGGTGGTGCTGCGCTTCCTGCTGCCGAACGTGCTGCCGGCGATGGCGGTGCAGATATCGCTCAATCTCGGCTGGGCGATCCTCAACGCCGCCGGACTCTCCTTCATCGGCCTCGGCGTCAAGCCGCCGACGCCGGAATGGGGCATCATGGTTGCGGAGGGCGCGCGCTTCATTTCCACCGGCAAATGGTGGCTGGTCGCCTTTCCGGGCCTGGCGCTGATGCTGACGGTGCTGTGCTTCAACCTGCTCGGCGACGGGGTGCGCGACATTCTCGATCCTCGCATGCGAACATGACCGCGTCGCTGCTGGCACTGAACGACCTGCACGTCACCTTCTCGACCCGGCGTGGCCCTGTCGAGGCGGTACGCGGCGTCTCGCTGTCGCTCGGCGAAGGCGAGATGCTCGGCCTCGTTGGCGAGAGCGGTTCGGGCAAATCCGTCACCGGCTTTGCGATCACGCGGCTGCTCGATGCCGCGGGGCGGATCGCGGCGGGCAGCATCCGCTTTCGCGGGCAGGACATCACAAGGATATCTTCGGGCGATTTCCGCCATCTGCATGGCGCGGCGATGGCGATGATCTTCCAGAATCCGCGCGCCGCGCTCAATCCGATCCGTGCGGTCGGGGACCAGATCGCCGATGCGATCACGGCCCACAAGCGATTGCCGCGGGGACAGGCGCGCGCGCAGGCACTGGAATTGCTGCGCGCCGTGCAAATCCGCGACCCCGAAAAGCGGATGGCCGCTTACCCGCACGAACTCTCCGGCGGCATGTGCCAGCGTGTGATGATCGCCATGGCGATTTCCTGCAACCCGGCGCTGCTGATCGCCGACGAGCCGACCACCGGCCTCGACGTCACCACGCAGAAGGTGGTGATGGATCTCTTGACCGGGATCGCGGCCGAGCGCGGCATGGCGACCATCCTGATCACCCATGATCTCGGTCTTGCTGCCCGCTATTGTCGCCGCGTCGTGGTGATGGAGCAGGGCCGGCTGGTCGAGGAAGCCGAGCCGAAAACGCTCTTCCGCGCGCCACAGCATCCCTACACGAAGCGTCTGGTGGCGGCTTCGCCGACGGCGACTTCGCGGATCGCGGATCTGGTGCCGGAAGCGGAGAGGGGACGGGACGTAGCGATGCACGCCGTGCCCCGGCCGCAGCCGGCGCCTGGCACCCCGCCGCTGCTGGAAGTGCAGAAGCTCGTCAAGCGGTTCGATCAGGGCTCCCCCGCGGTCGCGGACTTTTCGATGATGATCCGCGCCGGCGAAAGCGTCGGCCTGGTCGGAGAATCCGGCTCCGGCAAGAGCACGACGTCGCGCATCATCTGCCGGCTGATCGATCCGAGCGAGGGCGAGATCGCGTTCGAGGGACAATCGATCGGCCATATCCCGGCGCGCGATTTTCACCGCTCGCCGTTTCGCAAGGATATCCAGATCGTCTTTCAGGATCCGAACGATAGCCTCAATCCGCGTTTTACTGCGTTCGACTGCATCGCCCATCCGTTGCTTCGGCTCGGCGGCATGCGCCCGGGCGATGCGTTGCGGCAGCGGGTTGAGGAGTGCGCGCGGCGCGTCGGGCTTGGGCTTGAATTGCTGACGCGCTTTCCGCACCAGCTTTCAGGCGGCCAGAAGGCTCGCGTGGGCATTGGCCGCGCCATTGCCTGCCGGCCGCGGCTTCTGGTGCTGGACGAGCCGACAGCGGCGCTCGACGTCTCGGTGCAGGCGGTGGTGCTGCAATTGCTGGATCGACTACGGCGGGAAGATGATCTTGCCTTCCTGTTTGTCAGCCACGACCTCAACGTCGTCCGCATGATGTGCGATCGGACCATCGTCCTGCAAAACGGCCGCATCGTCGAGCAGGGCGAGAGCCGGGCCATGTTCGACAATCCGAAGACCGCCTACACGCGTGAACTGGTCGACGCGGTGCCGCAGATCGAGGTGGAAGTGCCGGCGCAAGCAGTCCGCAGCGCAGAGGCCCGCTGATTACTAATTGAGCAGATCGAATTAAAAAGGCGGCAGATGCCAATTCTGACGCTCAATCGAATACGGCAGCAGCGCTGTCGCGAGTGGAGTGTGCTGCGACAATGCGCTGCATCATGTCGATAAATGCGGCCTGTTCCCGCTCACCCAGATTATCCAGCGTGGCGCGGTGCGCGGCTCGCGCCGATGCCTCGATTTTTGCCAGTAGCGCTGCGCCTGACGGTGTCAATTTGCAGAGCCGCGCGCGGCGGTCTTCATGATCTATAGCCCTCTCGACAAAATTGCGGGCGGCCAGCCGCTTGAGCGCGCCGGTCGTCGTCGTGCGGTCCAGCGCGATATCGGCCGCCAATGTGGTTTGATCGGCGGTTTCGCGCACCGCCAGCGCCGAAAGCAGGCTGTATTGCAGCGGCGTGATCTCGAACTCGCCGCACGCTTCCTGGAACAGCGCGACATGAATCTGGTGTAGTCGCCGGATCAGAAATCCCGGTCGCTGCGACAGCGGCCAGGGGCGGTGCTTGCTCTCACCGCGACGCTTCTTTGTCTTCCGCAACGCACTCTCCAAGCCTCGAAACACCAAGCTTCGTAACGTCCGCGCGAATAGCTCGATTCGATCGGCTTCGCCTCGGCCCAATCATGGCATGAAGTTTGCTTTTGTAAATACGAAGTATACTTCGCATTTTGATAAACCGGGATCGGTGTCGCCGGCGAGGACAGAGGAGATCTTTCATGGCCATCAGCGCCACCTTCGACCAGCTTCTGCGTGGCGGCCGCGTGATCTGCCCGGCCTCGGGCATCGATGGCATCAGGGACGTTGCCATTCGGAACGGCAGGATCGCGGCGGTGCAGGCGGACATCCTGCCGACCAGCGCGAGAGAAGTGATCGACGTCACCGGCAAGCTCGTGTTGCCCGGGCTGATCGATACGCACGCGCATGTCTATCAATATGTCACCGGCCGCTTCGGCATGAATGCCGACATGGTTGGCGTTCAATCCGGCGTGACAACACTGGTCGATCAGGGTGGTCCATCCTGCATGACGCTGCCCGGCTTTAGGCACTTCATCGCAGAGCCTGCGAAGTCGCGTGTCTATGCATTCCTGTCGGCTTACCTGGTGGGCGGACTAGAAGGCCATTACTATCCGAAGCTCTACAGTCCGGACGGCGTCGATATCGATGCCACCGTGAAGTCGGCGACGGCCAATCCTGACATCGTGCGCGGCATCAAGGCGCATGCGGAGATCGGCGGCTTTGCGCGCTGGGGCATTCGGGTCATCGAAATGGCGGCCGAGATCGGACGCTGCGCCGATCTGCCGGTCTATGTGCATTTCGGCCAGCTCTGGGGCTTGCCCGAAAGCGGCACCAATGGCGAAGACGTCGACACGATCCTGGAGCGCGTGATCCCCCTGCTGCGCGAGGGCGACGTGCTGGCGCATCCGTTCACGCGCCATCCCGGCGGTTTTGTGAATCGCGAGGGCGAGGTGCATCCCGTGATCCAGGCAGCGCTCGATCGCGGCCTGAAGGTCGACGTCGGTCACGGCAGCCATTTCTCTTATCGGCTCGCCAAGAAGGCGATCGCGGCCGGCATCATTCCCAGCACGCTCGGCGCCGACATTCACGGCTACAACACCCACGTTCCCGCGCCCGCTGGCACGCCCGACCAGCACGAGGATGACGAGAACCATCCCTTTGCCGGCCAGGCCAAGTTCAGCCTCGTCCAGGCCATGAGTTCGATGATGGCGCTCGGCCTCACGCTCGAGCAGGTGGTGCCGATGGTCACCTCGAACCCGGCCATGATGCTCGGCCGTGCCGACGAGATCGGCGCGCTCAAAGTGGGGATGGAAGCCGACGTCTCGGTGCTCGGCGAGAAAACCGGCAGGTTCGTCCTCGTCGACAACGAGAAGCACGAAGTCATCGCCGAATGTCTCCTGCAGCCGGCGTTCTGCCTGCGCGCGGGTGTGCGTTACGACGCGGTGGCGCCAATTCTGCCGCAGGCCGTTGCGGCATAGGGAGGTCAGCGTCGGTTCGATCGAGGAGAACGTCACCGTGCGCAACGAGCGCGAGTTTCCTTCAGCAGGTGCGGGCGCCGGACAGGGCGTCGGCGTCCGGCTGCCGCGCAAGGAAGACGATCGGCTGATGCGTGGCCGCGGCCAGTTCGTGGCCGACATTCGTCTCGCCGGCCTGCAGGACGTTGCCTTCGTGCGCAGTCCCTTGGCGCATGCGCTGATCCGCGGCATCCACGTCCCGGCGCGTTATCGCGACAGCGTCTTCACTGCGGCGGACCTTGACGGAGTCGATCCGATCCGCGCGGTCTCGGGGCTGCCGGGGTTCAAGATTTCCGAGCAGCCGGTGCTCGCCACCGGCAAGGTGCGCCAGGTCGGCGAACTCGTCGCCATGTGCGTGGCGCCGACGCGTGCCGAAGCCGAGGACATCGCGGCGGCGGTGACGCTGGATCTGGAGGAACTCCCCGCCGTTTACGACATGCTTAAAGCGCGGCAGCCGGGCTCGGCGCTGGTGCACGAGCATTGGGGCGACAACGTCTTTCTCGAAACCAATTTCGAGGTCGATATCTCGAGCGCGTTGGATGCGCCGATCAAGGTATCGCGCGAGATATCGACCGCGCGGCAGTGCATGTCGCCGCTTGAGGGGCGGGGCGTGGTCGCGACCTTCGATCACCGCCTCGACCAACTCACGCTCTATTCATCGGCCCAGATGCCGCATATCACGCGCAGCGGCCTCGCCGAATGCCTCGGCATGGAGCAGGGCCGCATCCGCATCGTTTCGCCCGATGTCGGCGGCGGCTTTGGGCACAAGGGCATCCTGTTGCCGGAGGAAGTCTGTCTTTCCTGGCTGACGATGCGTCGTGGTCATCCGGTGCGCTGGACCGAGGACCGCCGCGAGCATCTCACCGCAAGTTCCAATTGCCGCGAGCACCATTACAGGATCACGGTCTATGCCGATTGCGACGGCCGGCTGCGCGGTATCGATTGCGAAGCGACCGTCGATTCCGGCGCGTACTCGTCCTATCCGTTCTCGGCGTGCCTCGAGGCGGCGCAGGTCGCGAGCATCCTGCCGGGACCTTATCTGATGCCGGCCTATCGCTGCCGGACCTTTTCGGTTGCGACCAACAAGTGTCCGATTCTGCCGTATCGCGGCGTGGCCCGCACCGGCGTCTGCTTCGCACTGGAACTCATGCTCGACCTGGTCGCGGCGGAAGCGGGGCTGGAGCGGGGCGAAGTGCGCCTGCGCAATCTGGTGCGCCCCGAACAGATGCCGTTCGACAACATCACCAACAAGCATTTTGACAGCGGCGACTATCCCGAGGCGATGCGACGGGCACTCGCGGCCATTGACGTCGAAGGTGTGCGTACACGCCAGCGCAAGGGCGAAGCGGACGGGCGCCGGATCGGCGTCGGCGTCTCGATCTATTGCGAACAGGCCGCGCACGGAACGTCGGTCTATTCCGGCTGGGGCATCCCGATGGTGCCCGGCCACGAGCAGGCATCCGCGCGGCTGACGCCGGACGGTGGCCTTGAACTGCGCGTCGGCGTGCATTCGCACGGACAGGGCATGGAAACGACGCTGGCTCAGGTCGCGCATGAAATGCTCGGCGTCGATGTCGCCAGGGTGCGCATCATCCTCGGCGACACCGCGATGACGCCGTACTCCACGGGCACCTGGGGCTCGCGCTCGATGGTGATGGCGGGCGGCGCGGTCGCAACCGCCTGCCGCGAGTTGGGCGAACGCGTCAAGCGCATCGGCGCGAAGCTGCTGCAGCACGAACTGGCGGCGGTGGTGCTGCAGAACGGCGAGGTTCACGGCGTCAACGGCAGCGTCACGCTGCAGGAGATAGCGCACACCTGGTATCGCCGCCCGCAGGACCTGCCGCCCGACGTCGATCCGGGCGGACTGGAAGTAACGTCCGGCTACAAGCCGCAGCGCGACAGCGGAACCTTCAGCTATGCCGCCCACGCCGCGGTCGTTGCGGTCGATCCGGATCTCGGTGAGGTCGAGATCCTCGATTACGTCATCGTCGAGGACGGCGGCGTTCTCGTCAATCCGATGGTGGTGGACGGCCAGATCTATGGCGGTCTCGCACAGGGTATCGGCACTGCGCTCTACGAGGAGATGCCGTTCGATGCGTCCGGCCAGCCGCTCGCAACGACGCTCGCCGATTATCTCCTGCCGGGGCCGACCGAGGTGCCTTCGCCGCGTCTCGATCACATGGAGACGCCGTCGCCCTACACCCAGTTCGGCGTGAAGGGCATCGGCGAGGGCGGCGCCATCGCGCCGCCGGCTGCAATCGTCAACGCGCTCAACGACGCGCTGCGGCCGCTCGGCGTCGAATTGATGCAGTCGCCTGTTACGCCATACCGCGTTGTCGAGGCGATCCTGGCCGCGCGCGATGCAGAAAGGCCCGCGGCATGAAACCGGCGCCTTTCGGCTATGAACGTCCACGCGACCTGCAGGCCGCACTTGCCGTGCTGAGCCAGGCGCACGACTCCAAGATCATCGCCGGAGGGCAATCGCTGGGGCCGATGCTCAACCTGCGGCTGGTGGAGCCGCAAGTGATCGTCGACATCACCGCCCTTGCCGAACTGAAGCAGGCCGAGCGGAGTGGCGACGAACTCGTGCTCGGCGCCTGCGTTACCCACGCCGATATCGAGGACGGACGTACGCCTGATGTCACGCGCGGCGCGATGCGGGCCGTTGCCGCCAATATCGCCTATCGCGCCGTTCGCAATCGCGGCACCGTTGGCGGATCGCTCAGCCATGCCGATCCCGCGGCGGACTGGGTCTCCGCGCTCGCGGCGCTGGGCGCGAAATTGACGCTGCGGAGCAGCGCCGGTCCGCGCATGGTCGCGATGGAGGATTTTGTCGTCGGGGCGCTCGAATGCGCGTTACGCGCCGGCGAGATCGTCGAAACGATTCACGTCCCGGTGAGGCCGGCATCGGCGCATTGGGGGTACGTCAAGAGCTGCCGCAAGACCGGCGAGTTCGCGCATGCGATCGGTGCGGTGCTGATCGATCCGAGCGCTGGGACGGCCCGCATCGTGATCGGCGCGATCGACGCCGCCCCTATCGTCATCACCGATGCCGCGGAACTGTTCGGCGGCCGCATCGCCGGTGACTACAAGGATAGCTACGATGCACGCGTCGCCGACGCCATTCTGGCAAAGGCGGGCGTGTCGAATGCGGCCCATCGTCATATCCATGCAAGCGTGCTGAAGCGAGCGGTCTGCGAGGCGGCCGCATGAGCATGATCGAACTCAGCGTGAACCAGCGCGCGGTGCGGATATCGGCGGAGCCGCGCACCAACCTTGCGGACTTCGTCCGCGACAAGCTCGATCTGACCGGCACGCATCTCGGTTGCGAACATGGCGTCTGCGGCGCGTGCACGGTGCTGGTCGACGGCGTGCCGGCGCGCTCGTGCATCACCTATGCGGTGGCCTGCGAGGGCGCCGAAGTCACCACGATCGAAGGCCTCGACGAGGACGGCGTCACGACGGAGCTTCGCGCCGCCTTCACCCGCGAGCATGCGCTGCAATGCGGCTACTGCACGCCGGGGATGCTGGTTTCCGCGCGCGACCTCGTGCTGCGACTGCCGGATGCCGACGAGCGTCTGATCCGGGTCGGATTGAGCGGAAACCTTTGCCGCTGCACCGGTTATGTCGGCATTGTGCGAGCGGTGCAGTCCGTGATCGCAGCACGGCGCGCCCGCGACATCGCGCCCGAGCTGGACGGCGGGCGGAAGATCCTGGGGCCGGTCGGCTCGGGCCGAAGCGCGCATCGCGGTGCTGAGCGCGCCGAACCGGCGCACGAACACGGTGCGCCCGAGGCGGCCAGTTCGGTCGGCGCGATTCCGGACTTTGTCCCCGCAACTGTGCTGACCGAACATTTCACTGTCGCGCATCCTCCCGAAAAGGTCTTCGCGATGTTCGGTGACATCGCCGCTGTCGCAGCCTGTCTTCCCGGTGCGTCATTGACGGCACCACTGAGGCCGGAGCGCGTCGAGGGGGCCATTCGCGTCAAGATCGGCCCGATCGCCGCGACGTTCCTCGGAGCCGCGCGTGTCGAACGCAGCCCGGCCGACATGTCCGGCCGCATCGTCGGCATCGGCAACGACCGCCGCAGCCGGTCTTCGACGCAAGGCGAGATCCGCTACCGGCTGGTGCAGGTCGGGCAGGGAACGCGCGTTGATCTTTCCATCGGTTACACGCTGACGGGAATGTTGGCGCAGGTCGGACGAGCAGGACTGGTGCGCGATCTCGCGGCGCGATTGATCGCGGAGTTTGCCGGCAATCTCGACCGCCGCCTGTCCGGTGCATCTGCGGCCGATGCCGCTGCAGCCGAACTGAACGGGATGGCGCTGGTTTTCGGTTCCTTGCGCGCACGGATCGCGCGTTGGCTTGGCAGGTTCTCGTCAGCAAAGGACGGACCGCCGTAATGGAACGACGAAGTTTGGACTGCGGATAAATCAACAGCGTGAGAGTGGAGAAGGATATGAAACGGACTTTCAGAAGTGTTCCGGCAATCGCGCTGGCGGTTGCCGTCATGGGCGGGATCGCCGAGGCCCAGACCATCAAGATCGGCGTCAACGAGCCCCTGACGGGCGCGTTCGCCGCGTCCGGCACCTACGTCGTCAACGGCGCCAAAATCGCGGCTGACGAGATCAACGCCAAGGGCGGCATCCTCGGCAAGAAACTCGAACTCGTCATCGAGGACAACAAGAGCAATCCCACGGAAGCCGCCGCGGTCGCCGAAAAGCTGATCACCAGCGACAAGGTGCCGGTGCTGATGGGTGCGTGGGGTTCCAGCCTGACCCTGGCCGTGATGCCCAAGCTGATGGAGTACGAGGTGCCGATGGTGGTCGAGACCTCTTCATCCGGCAAGATCACCACGACCGGCAATCCCTTCATCTTCCGCATCTCGCCGCCGTCGGCGATCGAGGCCGCGGCGTTCAAGGGTATCGTCGACAAGCTCGAACTGAAAAAGGTCGATTTCCTCGTCATCAACAACGACTGGGGCCGCGGCACCGCCGAGGACTTCAGCAAGATGATGAAGGAGAAGGGGATCACGGTCGGGTCCATCGAGACCATGGACCAGGGCGCCCAGGACATGAGCGCGCAGCTTTCCAAGCTGAAGGGCACCGACTCCGAGACCATCATCGTGACAACGGCAGTGGACCAGCTCACGCTGATCTTCAAGCAGGCCGCAGCCCTCGGCCTCAAGAAGCGCATCATCACGACCGGCGGTTCGCAGAACCCGGACCAGATCATCGCGCAGGCAGGTGCCGCCGCCAACGGCACCATGCACCTGACGACGTTCCTGCCCTGGTTCCCGGACAAGACCCCGAACCCGGAAGCCACCAACTACTTCATCGCCGAATGGAAGAAGCGCGGCTACGACTTCGCCGGCTGCACCGAGAGCTTTCGCGGCTATGACGGCATTCGCACCGCGGCTGCGGCGATCGAAAAGGCCGGCAAGGCGGAGCCAGCCGCGATCAAGGCGGCGCTGTGGGACATCAACATCAATGGCCTGAACGGCGACATCGTGTTCAAGAAGTCCGGTCCCGCAGGCAAGGAAAGCGGCCAGAGCCAGCCCAACGTCTATCTGATCGAAATCATCGACGGCAAGATCGGGATGAAGACGCTCTGACGCTACGTGACTGAACGCCGGGGGCCGCAGCGGACGGCGGCCCTCGGCAGCATATACGGGAGCTAACTTGAGCCAGTTTCTGCAACATCTGATCAACATGCTGGTGCTCGGCGGCACCTATGCGCTGCTCGGCATCGGGCTGACATTGATCTTCGGCATCATGAACGTCGTGAACTTCACGCATGGCGTGCTGTACACGTTCGGCGCCTACATCATGTTCATCGTGGTGCATCAGCTCGGCGTCAATTTCTTCCTGGCGCTGCCCCTTGCCGTCGTGGCCGGCTGGCTTCTGGGGGCTGCGATCGAGCTGACGTTGCTGCGGCCGTTGCGCGGCTCCGACATCGACACGACGATGCTGGTCATGATCGGCGCCTGGATCGCGATGCAATCCGGCGCGCTGTGGATCTGGGGCGGCGTCGCCAAATCAGTGGCGACGCCGTTTCCAGAGGCGCCACTGGTGCTGGGACCGGTCTCGGTGTCCTGGCTGCGGCTTTTCGTGCTCGCCGCGGCGGCGATGCTGATCGTCGTCACTTATCTCCTGATCAACAAGACAAAGCTCGGCGGCGCGATGCGGGCGACGTTCCAGGACAGGGACACCGCCTCGCTGATGGGCGTCAACGTCGACCTCATCTACACCTCGACGTTTGCGATCGGTTCGAGCCTTGCCGCCGCAGCCGGCGCGTTGTTGGGGCCGGTCTACGTCATCTTTCCGCAGATGGGCGATCTCGCCGCCGTCAAGGCGTTCGCGATCGTGATCCTCGGCGGGCTGGGCAACATCACCGGCGCCGTGATCGGCGGTTTCATCCTGGCCCTCGCCGAAGAACTCGGCGCCGGTTACGTCTCGTCGGGATACCGCGACGCCATGGGCTTCCTGATCATCATCGCGGTCCTCATTTTCAAGCCGACCGGTTTGTTCGCGCGCTCGGAGCGCGTCGGATGAAATCATCCGTCGCCATTCTCTCGGTCGTCGCGCTGGCTTCCGTGCCGCTGTGGCTGCGCGATCCGTACCTGATGAATGCGCTGATCACGACCGGGATTTTCATCATCGGCGCGATGAGCCTCAACCTTCTGCTCGGCTTCACCGGGCAGCTCAGCCTCGGCCACATCGCGTTCTTCGGCATCGGCGCCTATGTCAGCGCACTGACGTCGCTTGGTTTCGACGCCAGCCTGCCGTTCGGCCTTCGCATGGTTCATGAGCCCTGGCCGCCCATCATCGGCTTCGTGCTGGCCATCGTCGTCGCGAGCTTTTGCGGCTACCTCGTGGGGCTGTTGTCGTTTCGCGTTCGCGGCGCGTATTTCGTAATCGTGACGATCTCGTTTGCCGAAGTGGTCCGGCTGGTGGCGCTCAATTGGGTCGAGCTGACGCAGGGCCCGCTGGCGCTGACCAATATTCCCTCGATCACGATCGGATTGCCGGGGCTGGGGGATCTGACGCTGCGCACCAAGCTGCAGAATTACTACCTCGTGCTTGCTGTCGCTGTGATCGCCTATGTGCTGATCGCGCGCCTCGTGCATTCCCATTTCGGCCGCGCCATGCGCGGGCTGATGGAGAACGAGACGCTGGCGGTCTCGGTCGGCATCGATGTGACGAAGACGCTGACTCTGGCGGCGGTGATTTCGGCCGGCATCGCCGGCGCCGCCGGCAGCCTCTATGCCCACTACATCCGGATCATCGATCCCGAGGTGTTTGCCTTCATCAACACCGTGACGATGGTGATCATGGTCATCACCGGCGGCAAGGGCTCGCTCGCCGGCCCTGTTGTCGGCGGCCTCATCTTCGGGCTGCTGCCGGTCGTGCTGCGCCCGATCATGGCGCCGGAAGCGCAATGGATCGCGTATGGCGGGGTGCTGATCGTCATCCTGTTCGTCCTGCCGCGCGGCATCGTGCCGTCGCTGGCGGAGCGGTTTGCGCGACGGCCGAAGCGGATCGAGAAGGTCGCGTCCGTTGCGTTTTCCGAGCGCGACGCCAAGGAGCATGCGTGATGGAAGCTCCCGCGACGGCATTGAGCGTGGAAAAGGTGGCCGTGCACTTCGGCGGGCTCGTCGCGCTCTCTGACATGAATTTTTCAGTCGGCGAGGGCGAGATCGTCAGCCTGATCGGGCCGAACGGCGCCGGCAAGACCACGGCCTTCAACGTCGTCACCGGCTTTCTGGACCCGACCCATGGCGCGGTGAGCTATCGGGGCACCGCGCTCAACGGCTTGAAGCCGCACCAGATCGCCGATCTCGGGCTGATCCGCACCTTTCAGCGCACCAGCGTTTTTCCGAACGATACCGTCTACGAAAACCTGCTGATCGGGCTGCACCGCCAGGGCAGGGTGGGCCTGCTCGAATCCATACTTGGCCTGCCGCGTGCGCGGTCGTCGCAGCGACGATTGCGGGAACGCGCCAGCGAACTGGTCGAATGGGTCGGCCTCGAACGCCGCGCGCATGATCTGGCTGGCTCGCTGTCCTACGGCGAGCAGCGCCTGGTCGGCGTGGCGCTGGCGCTGGCAGCGGAGCCGTCGATGCTGCTGCTCGACGAGCCGGTGTCGGGCATGAACGCCTCGGAAACCCACAGCTTCGTGCAGTTGATCCGCAACATCCGGGATCGCGGCGTCACCATCCTTCTAGTGGAGCACGACATGCCGATGGTGATGAGCGTCTCCGACCGGATCGTGGTGCTGAACTACGGCCGGATCATTGCCGAAGGCCCGCCGGACGTGATCCGGAACGATCCGGCCGTGATCGAAGCCTATCTCGGGCAGGGAGCGGCACGTGCTTGAGATACGCGACATGGTGTGCGGCTACGGCGGCGTTACGGCGTTGCGCGGCATTTCTCTGCAGGTGAACGCCGGGCAACTCGTCGCGCTGATCGGCGCGAACGGCGCCGGCAAGAGCACGACGCTGCGCGCGATCTCCGGGCTCGTGGCGCCGCGCTCGGGATCGATGCGCTTCGAGGGCGAGGAGATCGCAGGCGCCAAGCCGCCGCGGGTGGTGGCCGCGGGCATCGCGCATTGTCCGGAAGGACGAAAAGTGTTTCCGCACATGACCGTCGAGGAGAACCTCGACATGGGCGCCTATCTGCGTACCAAATCCAGTGAGATCGCGGCGGACCGCGACCGGATCTATAGCGAGTTTCCACGCCTCGCCGAGCGGCGAAAGCAGGCGGCGGGCACGCTGTCGGGCGGCGAACAGCAGATGCTGGCGATCGGCCGGGCGCTGATGTCGCGGCCACGCCTGATCATGTTCGACGAGCCTTCGCTGGGCCTAGCGCCCAACATCGTCGAGCGCACCTTTGCGATCATCCGCGGCATCCGCGATGCCGGAACGACGGTGCTTCTCGTGGAGCAGAACGCGTTTGCCGCGCTCGAAATGTGCGATCACGCCTATCTGCTTGAAGGCGGTCGTATCGTGCTCTCCGGGCGCGGTGCCGAGATGATCGAGAACGAGCACGTGCGGAAGGCCTATCTTGGCGGATGAAGGGACCCAGACGGTCGCGGAGGCAGGCGACAGGAAATGGATGCCGGTCTGCGGGCTCAGCCGGCTGATTTCGCAAACCATCGTCTGCGCTCGCGTCACCGGCGTCGATCTGATGCTGGTCTGGAGCGAGGGCGGTGCGGTGGCCTGCGAACGGATCTGTCCGCACGAACAGGCCGACCTCAGTGCGGGGCACCTGTCGGGAGGACGCCTGTTCTGTCCCCGTCACGCCGCCTCGTTTGATCTTCGCAGCGGCCAGATGTCTTACGGCTGGCCGGGCCGGTCGCTGCGGCTATTCCCGGTCCGCGTCAGGGGCGATCAGGTCTGGATCGACGCCGCGGCGATCGCAACGCCATAGTTTGCAGGAGTAGTGCACGTGACCGATATCCCGGCGATCCCGCTCGATCCAAGGCTGAACTGGGCGGCGCTTTCGCAAGCCGAGCGCGACGCGGCATACGATAACAATGCGGCGGTGAAGAACAGCGCGGCGCTGATCGCAGAAAGAAACCACGCCTCCGAAGCGCTGCGCGCCAGCCGCAAGTCCTTCCTCGACGTCCCCTATGGTGACCGCGACAGGACGAAGGTCGATCTCTATCCGGCCGACGATGCGACCGCGCCTTGCCTGGTCTTCCTGCACGGCGGCTACTGGCAGCGCAACTCGCGGGAGGTGTTTGCCATGCTGGTCGAAGGCGTCGCGGCCCATGGCTGGTCCGTCGCCATTCCCGGATATTCGCTGGCGCCCGAGGCTTCGCTGACCGAGATCGTCGCAGAGATATCCCGCTCGCTCGATTGGCTGGCACAGAATGGAAGCTCCTACGGCGTCTCCGGCCCCGTCGTGCTTGTCGGCTGGTCGGCCGGCGCCCAGCTCGTCGCGATGGCGTTCGGCCATCCGCACGTCACGGCGGGACTGGCGATCTCAGGCGTCTACGACCTCGCGCCGATCCGCGACACCGCACTCAACAACGCGCTGAAGCTGACCGACCAGGAAGTCGCGACACTTTCGCCGCTTCGCCTGCCCGTCATCCACAAGCGGCTCGACATCGCCTACGGCACCGCCGAACTGCCGGCGCTGGTTCTGGATTCAATCCAGCTCCATGAAGCGCGCATCGCCGCGAACGCGCCCGGCAGGCTGTTTCCGATCGAAGGGGCCGATCATTTCAGCATCCTCGGCGAACTGCGGCGTCCCGACGGCGCGCTGGTCGCTATCGCCCGAAAACTTGTCGGCTAGCGGTAGGACGGCGAGAACATGTTCTTCACCTGAACGAGGAATGTCACGACCCACGCGAACGCAAACATCCCCGCAAGGCCCAGCGCCGTCCTGCGATCCATCAGCGACAGGTTGGTCCACCACCACACCCGGTAAAGCCACAGTCCCGTCGTTGCCATGCCGAGCAGGCAGACGATCATCTTGAGAAAGGACGAGTGAGCGACGCCCAAGGCTCCGAACAGGAGCGTTGCGGGGACAAGAAACATCGTGCACGCGGCAATCAAGGTCTCGTTCATGGCTCCTCACGGCGTTGCGCGAATCGCTTGCTTCACAGCCAGTCTATAGCATCCCAGGCATGCCCGTTCGGACCGGATTTGCCAGTCGGTTCAATCTCTTATAGAGATAAACGGGAAGCCTGAAAGATTGATGAAATGAACGGCCTGGACTGCAAATTCTCCGTCGCACCGATGATGGACTGGACTGACCGGTACTGCCGCGTCTTCCACCGTCTGATGACGCGGCGGGGCCGGCTTTACACGGAGATGCTGACCACCGGCGCCATCATCCATGGCGACCGCGCGCGGCTGCTTGGCTTCGATCCGAGCGAGCATCCGGTCGCGCTTCAACTCGGCGGTTCCGATCCGCGCGATCTCGCCACCGCGGCTCGCATCGGCGAGGATTTCGGCTACGACGAAATCAATCTCAACGTCGGCTGTCCGTCCGACCGGGTGAAGGATGGCCGCTTCGGCGCATGCCTGATGGCGGAGCCGGCGCTGGTCGCCGACGGCGTTGCGGCGATGAAGCGCGCGGTCAAGATTCCGGTCACCGTGAAGTGCCGCATCGGCATCGACGACCAGGATCCGGAGATCGCGCTCGATGTGCTGGCGCGCGCCGTGGTCGCGGCCGGTGCCGACGCGCTGATCGTGCATGCGCGCAAGGCCTGGCTCAACGGATTGTCGCCGAAGGAAAATCGCGACATCCCGCCGCTCGATTACGACAGGGTCTACCGGCTGAAGGCCGCGCTGCCCGATGTCCCCGTCATCATCAATGGCGGCATCGGCAGCATGGCGGAGGCGAAGCGCCATCTCGACCATGTCGATGGCGTGATGCTCGGGCGCGCGGCCTATCAGGAGCCGTGGCGATTGCTCGACGTCGATCCGCAAATATTCGGCGAGGCTGCGCCGCATGCCACCATGAAGGACGTGTTCACGGCGATGCTTCCCTACATCGAGGAGCAACTCGGCCTGGGCACGCGGCTGCACTCGATGACGCGACACTTCGTTGGCGCCTTCCACGGCGTGCCCGGCGCGCGCGCCTTCCGCCGCCATCTGGCCGAGAACGGCGTCAGGCCAGGCGCCGGCGTCAACGTGCTGAAGGAAGCGATCGCGCTGGTCGAATCTCGCGCGGCGTCGCTGGCCGCGGCCTAAGGAACTATCGCTAATTGGCCGCGGCGCGGCGCTTGTTGCGGCCGGCCACGTCAGGGTAGCCGTTGAGCTTCAGCTTGTCGGCCTGCACGCCCCAGCTTTCCAGCCGGTCCAGAAAACTCATGCCGAGCAAATTGGTCTTCATCTGGCCGCGCGGCACCACCAGCGCCGGCACGGATTTCTCCACCAGCCCACCGACCGCGAGACGGTCGAGCGTCAGCCGCGCCGCCTTGGTGTGGCCGCCGGCGGTTTCGACATCGACATTGTATTCGAGCATCTCGATCGGCAGCCCGATTGCTTTCGCGGTCTCCCAGGTCAGCACGACCGAGGTTGCGCCGGTGTCGATCACCATCGGCGCCTTGACGCCGTTGATCCTGGCGTGCAGCGCGAACTCGCCGGACTTGCCGCGTGCGACCTGCACGGCGGGCGCCGGCTCCAGGGTGCGGTGCCGCAGCATCTTCGAGACCTGCTCGCTGGCGCGCGCGATCTGATTGGGGATATGATCGGGATCGCCATAGGCGACGACGGCGCCGGCGGTCCCCGCGAGCATGGCGAGCACGAGCAGGGCGCGGATCACAGCGCGCCCCCGTCGCAGCTTCGGTTCAGAGCCTTATCCGTTCCGATAGAATCGGAACGGGGTTCTGGATTCTTGTTTTGACGCGTTTTCTTGACGCGAACCGGATTCCACTTCGCTGGAAAACGCTCTAGCCGCGCGGTCGAGGTTGCGATATCTGTTCGAGGCCGGCTTCCGCCATGCGCGCCGCAAGGCCTTCCATCACGGCCAGTCGTTCCGCGCTGTCCATCTGATGCCAGCGCGCGATCTCCGGCAATGTTCGACCGCAGCCGAAGCAGAGTTTGGTTCTGGGATCCATCATGCAGACTGCGATACACGGCGTTTCTTTGCTCATCCAACGATAGTGAAATGGTTTCGGTCGCTTGCGCAAGCGCTCCGGTCACAACCCGGTTCCGGCGCTCATGATTGGTTTGTGGCGCGCCCGCCGCTTGTCGTCGGACGCAGTGATTGCAGGTTCCGGCTGCAGCGGCGGCGATTCCTCGGCGAATGGCGCCAGCGCCGACATCACGCGTTCCGGCGGGAAGGTGACGATGACCTCGGTGCCGATGCGCAGCTTGGATTTCAGTGTGAAGGTTCCGCCGTGCATGTCGATCAGGCTCTTGGCGATCGGCAGGCCAAGTCCCGCGCCCTGTTCGGCCGACTTGATCGAGTTCGAACCCTGGCCGAAGGACGCCAGCACGATCGGGATTTCATCCTCGGCGATGCCGGAGCCGGTGTCCTTGACGCTGAGATATTGCCCGCCCGAAGCGGTCCAGCCGACCTTGAGCCAGATATCGCCGCCTTGCGGCGTGAACTTGATCGAGTTGGACAACAGGTTGAGCACGATCTGGCGCGTGGCGCGCTCGTCGCCCCAGATCCGCGGCATGCCCTGTTCGAACACTTCGTGAATGGTGATGCCGCGGCTGGTGGCGCGCAGTTTCAGCAGGTGATGGCAGTCGGCCACGACATGCACGAGCGAGACTGCTTCCTCGTTGAGTTCGTAGCGGCCGGCCTCGATCCGCGACAGATCGAGAATCTCGTTGATGAGATTCAGCAGGTGAACGCCGGAATTGTGGATGTCGGCGGAGTATTCCTTGTAGACCGGCACCGTATGGGGCCCGAAAATTTCGCTCTTCATCACCTCGGAAAATCCGAGGATCGCATTCAGCGGCGTGCGCAGTTCGTGGCTCATCTGCGCCAGGAAGCGCGATTTGGCGACGTTGGCGGATTCGGCGCGATGGCGGGCCTCGTCCGAAATCGCCTTGGCCTGTTCGAGTTCGCCGATCAGCGCGTCCTTTTCGGCGCGCGCTTCCAGCGTCGCCAGCGTCGTCGAATGCAGCCGATGGGCGAGCAGCGCAAAGTAGCCTTCAGCGGCAATCGCGAGCAGAGCGAGCGCGTAATCGTCGAAGGTGCCGCGCATTACGAAATTGAGCGCGATGGCCGCGGTGACCGGTGCGGTCGCCGCCAGCGCCGCAATCGGCAGGCTCGCCGCCAGCATGCTCGACACCGCGATCACCAGCAGCATCAGGAACATCATCAGGGTGTTGGATGCGACGTGGAGGCCTGACGGGTGGAGCAGGATCGCGGTCCAGCACAAGCCGTAGAGCAGGTCGAGGAGCACGAACCGCGTCCGCCATTTGCGCGTGGCGGCGAGCGAGGGCTTGTCGGTGAGGAATTTCTTGCAGTTGTGGATGATGGCGGCATGGATGCAGAGCATGCCGATGGTCCAGGCGACCGCCGGCACCACCTGCGTCCACAGGCCGAACAGGATGCCGGTCGCAACCACCAGCAACATGACGACGATGGATGCCGTAATGCGGGTCTGGGCATATTGCCGGAGCAATTCGGTATCGAAGGCCGGGCGCGTCCCGCTGGTCGACGTCAATTTGTCCCGCGCCTCGCGCACCCGCTGCGCCGCCGCACGCCGGGTGCTGACCGGCGGTGGGCTCGGCGGTTCGGCCGGAAGCTCGACCACTTCGGGCTTTTCAGCGGGATTACTCATCGAACAACACAAATCCTGCCCGCGAACGGCGCGGGCTTTTCGCATTGTCTATCTGTGCCGCCAAATCATTAAGCGATGCCTTAAGAAGCTAAAAATTCTTGTTAACGGGAAGTTAAATTAACCTGTGCCAACGGGCCGAACCCCGCTTCTGCCGGATCAAGAAGCAGGGTTCGCCGCGTGGCCCTTAACTTTTTTTCTTAACTTACCGCTCCAGCCGCGCCAGCAGGCTGGAGGTGTCCCAGCGCTTGCCGCCCATCTTCTCGACCTCGGCGTAGAACTGGTCGACCAGGGCGGTGACCGGGAGGTTGGCGCCGTTGCGGCGGGCTTCCGCGATGCAGATCGAGAGGTCCTTGCGCATCCACTCGACGGCAAAGCCGAAATCGAACTTGCCGTCGTTCATGGTCTTGTAGCGGTTCTCCATCTGCCAGGACTGCGCTGCGCCCTTGGAGATGGTCTCGATCACGGCGTTGACGTCGAGGCCGGACTTCTTCGCGAAATGAATGCCTTCCGACAGGCCCTGGACCAGGCCTGCGATGCAAATCTGGTTGACCATCTTGGTGAGCTGGCCGCTTCCTGCAGGTCCCAGCAGCTTGCACATCCGCGCATAGGCGGCGATCACGGGCTCGGCGCCGGCATAGGCGTCCTGCGAGCCGCCGCACATCACGGTGAGGACGCCGTTTTCGGCGCCGGCCTGTCCGCCTGATACCGGCGCATCGATGAACTTGAAGCCGGCCTTGGTGGCCGCGGCGTCGAGCTCGCGGGCGACTTCGGCTGACGCGGTAGTGTGGTCGACGAAGGTCGCGCCCTTCTTCATGCCGGCGAAGGCGCCGTCAGCGCCGATCGTGACCGCGCGAAGGTCGTTGTCGTTGCCCACACAGCACATCACGAAATCCTGGCCCTCGGCGGCGGCTTTTGGGGTCGCCGCGGTCTTGCCGCCGAACTTGTCTGCCCACTCCTTGGCCTTGGCGCCGGTCCGATTATAGACGGTCACCTCGTGGCCACCTTTTTTGACCAGGTGTCCTGCCATGGGGAAACCCATCACGCCGAGACCGAGAAAAGCGACTTTAGCCATCTGTATTACCTTGGAGTTTGCCGGCGAAATCAGGGGCTGGGGCCGGACGGTGTTTCTGGAGTGAGCCGCACCATAACCTCTGCGCAGGGGAGGGCAACGGCTTCGTTTGGCCGGGCCGGCCGGTTTTGTGCTAGGATTATGGGCGCTTCAAGAACCTCACAAAAAAGGGAGTGACATCGCATGGGCGTCAGCGTGGGCGTGCTCGACCATTTCAACATCCGGACCCGGAATCTCGCCGATACGGTCCGGTTCTACGAAGACGTTCTGGGCCTTGAAAAGGGCGCCCGGCCGAACTTTGCGTTCCCCGGGGCGTGGATGTACAGCGAGGGCAAGGCGGTGGTGCACCTGGTCGATATTTCCAAGACCGACGAGGCGCAGAAGCCGGATTCCGGCGTCGTCCATCACGTGGCGTTCGCCAGCTCCGGATTCGACGGAATGAAGCGGCGACTGGAGCAAAAGGGCATGGCTCACGAGTCCCGCCAGGTTCCGGGCGGCGATCTCTGGCAAATCTTCGTCGACGATCCGAACGGCGTCATGATCGAATTGAACTACGAGGCGGCCAAGGAGCAAGGCAGTGCGGCGCCTGCGGAGCGTATTGACGATATCGGAGCGAGGTAGCCTTTTCGGCTGAACCGCTCTATGGGTCGCAGCGGACTGACGCGGCCTCTCTGCAGGTCCGCTTGCGGACAGGGTGCGCGGCAGGTTGCGTTGGCGCAAAGAGAAAACGCGTCAAAACAATAAACAGGAGCCCGTTTTGCAACCATTGTCGAAACGGGCTCAGGAGATGGTGTGAGTGAGCGTAACGCAGCAACAGGTTCTGGATTCGCTTAGTCGGGTGGCATCGCCGCGCGGCGTCGCCCTCACCAACGCCAATGTGCTGTCGGCGATCTCGGTCACCGACGGCAAGGTGTTCTTCTCGATCAATGTCGATGCCGCGGAAGCCCGCGCGTGGGAAGACGTGCGCGCGAAGGCCGAAGCCGCCGTGCGCGCGATCCCCGGCGTGACCACGGCGATGATCGCGCTGACCGCTGAACGCAAGCCCGGATCCCCGTCGGCGGCCCCTGCGCCGCACCGGCATGCACATGCTCCCGGCGTTCAGCCGGTTTCGGCGCACCGCCCGCCGCAAGGTGCGGCGGCCTCGCCGATGTCGAGGCAAGCCGAGATTCCGGGCGTTGCGGCGGTCATCGCGGTGGCGTCGGGCAAGGGCGGCGTGGGCAAGTCGACCACTGCGCTCAATCTCGCGCTAGGCCTGCGCGACCTCGGCCTGCGCGTCGGCCTGCTCGATGCGGATATTTACGGCCCCTCGGTACCGCGGCTGACCGGTATCAACGAGAAGCCGCAACTCGACGACGACAGGAAGATGATTCCGATCCAGCGTTTCGGCCTTGCGATCATGTCGATCGGCTTTTTGGTCGAGGAGAACACCGCGATGATCTGGCGTGGGCCGATGGTGATGTCGGCGATCACCCAGATGCTGCGCGACGTGGCGTGGGGCACCCTCGACATTCTCGTCGTCGACATGCCGCCCGGCACCGGCGATGCGCAACTGACGCTGGCGCAGAACGTGCCGCTGAAGGGCGCGGTGATCATCTCGACCCCGCAGGACCTCTCCCTGATCGATGCGCGGCGCGGACTTGCGATGTTCAGGAAGGTCAACGTGCCGGTGCTCGGCATCGTCGAGAACATGAGCTATTTCCAGTGCCCGCATTGCGGCACCCGCTCGGACATCTTTGGCCATGGCGGTGCGCGGCATGAAGCCGAGCGGCTGGGGGTCCCGTTCCTGGGCGAGGTCCCGCTGCACATGTCGATCAGGACCACCTCGGATGCCGGTAATCCGGTGGTGGCCAGCGAGCCGGAGGGCCCGCATGCGGCGATCTACCGCGCGATCGGCATCAAGGTTCGCGATCAGCTTCAGGGCGCCATCGCCGCGGCCTGAAGGAACCCTTCTGGCATGCCGCGAAACATGGCCCGGACTTGTACTGGGCTCGCTCGGAATCTGGTGAATCCCGGTCTGGGACACCCTACGACTTTCGTTTAAGCAGTGCAGTCCTGCCGTGCCGTCATGCCTTTGTCGCGTATTCGGCGCCGAACTTCCATGTTAAAGCCGCCCCGCCAGAGCGCCCCGGATGCCGTGGATTCGCCCCGCCGGAGGAAACGCTCGCGGAAATTTGGGAAACGTCCCTTCTGAGGAGAGTTTGAATGAAGCGTCGTGATTTTTTGAAAGTTTCAGCGGCCGGTGCCGCGACGGCCGTTGCCTCGCCGGCGATCGCGCAATCGTCGCCTGAGATCAAGTGGCGCCTGACGTCGAGCTTCCCGAAATCGCTCGACACCATCTATGGCGGCGCCGAGCAGGTGTCGAAATACGTCGCCGAAATGACCGACAACAAATTCCAGATCCAGGTGTTCGCGGCGGGCGAGATCGCACCTGGTCTGCAGGCGCTCGATTCGACCTCCAACGGGACGGTCGAGATGTGCCACACCGTCTCGTACTACTACGTCGGCAAGGATCCGACCTTTGCGATCTACGCCTCGGTCCCGTTCGGCCTCAACGCCCGCCAGAATAATTCATGGTGGTATCAGGGCGGCGGTGAGCAACTCGGCAACGAGTTCTTCAAGAAGTTCAACGTCATCGGTTTCCCGACCGGCAACACCGGCACCCAGATGGGCGGCTGGTTCCGCAAGGAGATCAAGACGGTTGCCGACCTCTCGGGCCTGAAGATGCGCATCGGCGGCATCGCCGGTCAGGTGCTGCAGAAAGTCGGCGTGGTGCCGCAGCAGCTCGCCGGCGGCGACATCTACCCGGCGCTCGAAAAGGGCACCATCGACGCGGCCGAGTGGGTCGGTCCGTATGACGACGAGAAGCTCGGCTTCGCCAAGGTCGCGAAGTACTACTATTACCCGGGCTTCTGGGAAGGCGGTCCGACCGTTCACTCCTTCGTCAATCTCGAGAAGTGGAATGCGCTGCCGAAGAACTACCAGGCGATCCTGACCAACGCCTGTGCGAACGCCAATTCCTGGATGAACGCACGTTACGACATGCAAAACCCGACCGCGCTCAAGCGTCTGGTCGCCGGCGGCACGCAACTGCGTCCCTTCACCAACGAGGTGCTGGAAGCCTGCCTGAAAGCGACCAACGAACTGTGGGCCGAACTCTCCGGCAAGAACGCCGACTTCAAGAAGTCGATCGATGCGATGCAGGCCTACCGCTCCGATCAGTATCTGTGGTGGCAGGTGGCCGAGTACACCTACGACAGCTTCATGATCCGCTCGCGCACCCGCGGTTGATTCGAGCTCGAAGCTGACCTGAATCATCGACGACGAGAGAAGCCCGGCCTCCCAGAGGCCGGGCTTTCTTGCATTCAATTCGATCCGGATACCGCCCGATCGATCCTCAATGCGTCGGAACAGGATCAGTTCTTCGTCGGTGGTCCAAGATCCAGTGGCGGAAGGTCGATCTGCGGTACCTCGATCTTGATCGTATTCGGATCGACGGTGGAGGCCACGCCTTTGTAGTGCATCACCATCGCGGGGAACGCGATGACAAGCCCGACCATGATGCACTGGATGATGACGAAAGGCACCGCGCCCCAATAGATCTGGCCGGTTGTCACAGCATCCATGCGCTTCCCGGTAACGCGGTCGATATAAGGTTCCTTTGGCGCCACCGATCGAAGATAGAACAAGGCGAATCCGAATGGTGGGTGCATGAACGAGGTCTGCATGTTGACGCCGAGAATGACGCCGAACCAGATCAGGTCGATGCCGAGTTTTTCCGCCGCAGGCCCGAGCAGCGGAATGATGATGAAGGCCAGTTCGAAAAAGTCGAGGAAGAAGGCCAGAAGGAAGACGAGTGCGTTGACGAAGATGAGGAAGCCGATCTGGCCGCCGGGCAGCGAGGTTAGCAGATGCTCGACCCAGACGTGGCCGTTCACGCCGTAGAAAGTCAGCGAGAAGACGCGCGCGCCGATCAGGATGAAGATCACGAAGGCCGACAGCTTGGCGGTCGACTCGGTGGCCTGCCGGATCAGGTCCCAGGTCAACCGGCGCTTGGCGGCACCCAGGATGAGGGCGCCGGCGGCGCCCATCGCGCCGCCTTCGGTCGGCGTGGCGATGCCGATGAAGATCGTGCCCAGCACCAGGAAGATCAGGAACAGCGGCGGCACCATTACAAACGTCGTTTGCTGCGCCATCGCCGACAGGAAACGGAAACCCGTAAACTTGTGGAGCAGCCAGTTCACGACAGCCACGAAGAAGGCGAACAGGATGCCGTTGAACATGCTCAGCACGACGTAATCGGCACCGCGGGTTTCCGAATGCCGCATCATGAACCAGCCGAACACGCAACTGGCGATGAAGAGGACGCCGAGCGACGTCAGCCCGCGGCTGCCGTCGGGCTCGCGAAATCCGATCGCCTCCGGTGGCAGGCCGGGGGTTGCCTTCGGAAACAGCATCGAAACCCCGAACGCATAGCCGGCATAGAGTGCGGAGAGCACCAGGCCCGGGATGAACGCGCCCTCGTACATGTCGCCGACCGACTTGCCGAGCTGGTCGGCCATCACGATCAGGACGAGCGAGGGCGGAATGATCTGCGCCAGCGTGCCGGAAGCGGCGATGACGCCGGTCGCGACCCGGCGATCGTAGCCGTAGCGCAGCATGATGGGCAACGAGATCAGTCCCATCGAAATCACGGAGGCGGCGACGACGCCCGTCGTTGCCGCGAGCAGGGCGCCGACGAAAATGACGGCATAGGCGAGGCCGCCGCGGATGGTGCCGAACAATTGCCCGATGGTGTCGAGCAGATCTTCGGCCATGCCGGATCGTTCGAGCACCAGTCCCATGAACGTGAAGAAGGGGATTGCGAGCAGCGTGTCGTTGTTCATCACGCCGTAGACGCGTTCGGGCAGCGCTTGCAGGAAGTCGGGTCGGAATTCTCCGAGTTCGATGCCAACCAGGGCAAAGATCAGTCCGACGGCGCCGAGCGAGAAGGCCGCCGGATAGCCCAGCAGCAGGATGATCACCAGCGACGCGAACATGATCGGCGCCATGTTGGCGATGAGAAAAGCAGTCATCTAGTCCCCCTGAGATCGCGCCTGCCGATCAGCGTTTTTCGATCGCCTCGACGAGGTGTTCGACCTCGGCCTCGAGAGCACTCACTTGTGATGCATGTGGATCCGGAATGAGCCCGCGCATGACCGCGATGCGCTTGATCAGTTCGGAGATGCCCTGAACGAGCAGGAACGCGAACCCGATGATGACCAGCGATTTGGCGGGCCATTGCGGCAGGCCGCCGGCATTGCCGGACTGCTCGTTGACTTCAACCGAGCGCATGAAGAACGGGCCACCGGTGATGATCATGACGATGCAAAGCGGCATCAGGAAAAAGACGTGGCCGATGACATCGATGATGTCGCGCCAGCGCTTGGAAAACAGGTTGTTCACGATGTCGATACGGATGTGTTCGTTGTCGAGCAGCGTCCAGGGCGAGCAAAGCAGGAAGACGATGCCGAACAGCACCCATTGCAGTTCCAGCCACGAGTTCGAGGAGACGTCGAAGCCCTTCCGGATGATCGCGTTGACTGCGGAGATGACGATGGCTACCAGAATGAGCCACGCCAGGCGTTTGCCCGTCCACCGTGTGAACGCGTCGATTCTCTGACTCAGTCTTAAGAGCGATTGCAACGATGATCCTCCCCGCCTGCGCTTCTGCCGTCTTGACCGAGCCCGTTGGGGCGCAGCGGCTTATACTGCCGGGCTTGCATGAAGCCTCCGCACCAAACCAGCGGGCGCAGCCGTCGTCAATTGGAAGTTTGTTGATAGCGCAGGGGAATTAGCCGGGTCGGGGTTGTCCGTTCCGGTGGCGCCTGCCTGCCCCGCGGCCGGCGCTCGCTATTGCTTTTGGATACCGAAGTCCAGCAGGGGCGGCAGCTCGATTTCCGGTACTTCGATCCTGACCTTGTCAAGGTCGACGTTCCGGGGCGTGTCGAGCAGCGCCGTCACCGTGATGGGGAAGGCGATGACGATCGCCACCATGATCGCCTGCAGGCCGATCCAGGGCAGCGCGCCCCAATAGATGTCGGAACTCTTGATCTCCTTCGGCGCGACGCCGCGTAAATAGAACAGCGCGAAGCCGAACGGCGGATGCAGGAACGAGGTCTGCATGTTGACGCAGAGCATGACGCCGAACCAGATCAGCGCCGCATCCGCGCCCACCACCGGCGCCAGCACCTTCTGCGCGATCGGCGCCACCATCGGCAGGATGATGAAGGCGATCTCGAAGAAGTCCAGGAAGAACGCCAGGAAGAAGACGAAGAGGTTGATGAAGATCAGGAAGCCCCAGACGCCGCCGGGAATCGAGGTCAGATGGTGCTCGAGCCAGACGCCGCCATTGACGCCGAGGAACACCACCGAGAAGCAGGTCGAGCCGATCAGGATGAACACCACCATGGTGGAAAGACGCATGGTCGATTCGTAGCCCTGCTTGATCAGGTCGCGCAGGTCCGGGATGCGTACGGCTTCCAGACAGAGCCAGACCACGGCGAGATAGACCACCGCCATCGCCAGCTTCAGCAGCTTGCCTTCGCCGACGAGCATTCCGACGATCACGGCGATGCCCACGGCGGCGATGCCCGTGACAAGCATCTTGCGCCCGGTGCCGCTCAGGTCCTTGTGGTGGATCGCGGCGAGGACGATGGCACCGATGGCGCCCATCGCGCCGGCTTCGGTCGGCGTGGCCAGGCCCAGCATCATGGTGCCCAGCACCACGAAGATCAGCACGGCAGAGGGAATGATGCCCATCAGGCATTTGCGCCAGAGCGGCCAGCCTCGCAACGTCAGGGCGTCCCTGGGTACTGGCGGCACGTGATGGGGTAAAAAGAGTCCCAGAAAGAACGTATAGCCGGCGAACAGGGCGATCTGGAGTACCGAGGGCCCCCAGGCGCCGAGATACATGTCGCCGACCGACTTGCCGAGCTGGTCGGCCATCACGATCAGCACCAGCGAGGGCGGCACCAGCTGGGTGATGGTGCCTGATGCGGCGAGCACGCCGGTGATGTAGCGCACGTTGTAGCCGTAGCGCAGCATCACCGGCATCGAGATCAGCGCCATGGCGATGACCTGCGCCGCCACCGTGCCGGTGATGGCGCCGAGAATGAAGCCGACGACGATGACGGAGTAGCCGAGGCCGCCGCGGACCGGGCCGAACAGCTGGCCCATCGAGTCCAGCATGTCTTCGGCGAGCCCGCAGCGCTCCAGAATCGCGCCCATGAAGGTAAAGAAGGGGATCGCGAGCAGCAGTTCGTTGGAAATCACGCCGCCGAAGATGCGGCCCGGGATCGCCTGCAGGAAATTCATGTCGAAGAAGCCGAGATAGATCGACAGGAATCCGAACGACAGCCCAAGCGCCGCCAGCGTGAAGGCCACCGGGAAGCCGATCAGCATGGCCAGGATCAAGCCGCCGAACATCAGCGGCGGCATCATCTCCAGCGTGATCATTGGGTCGGCCTCTCGTACTTCGCATCGATCACGACATAACCCTGCAGTGCGGCGATGCGCTTGATCACCTCGGAGACGCCTTGCAGCGCCAGGAAAACGAAGCCTACGGGCACGACGGCCTTGATCGGCCAGCGGACCAGGCCGCCGGCATTGCTCGAGATCTCACTGACCTCGTAGGACTGCATGAAGAACGGCCAGGACAGGTAGGCGAGCAGGAGGCAGGACGGGATCAGGAAAAACAGCGTTCCGATCATGTCGAGCCAGAGCTGGCCGCGCTCGGACAGCATGAGATAGAGAATTTCGACGCGAACGTGCTCGTTCTTCTTGAAAGTATAGGAGGCGCCGAACATCACGAAGACGGCGAACATGTACCACTGCAATTCGAGCCAGGCGTTGGACGAATAGCCGAACGCGTATCGGATCATCGCGTTCGCGGCGCTTACCACGCAGGCCCCGAGTACAAGCCAGTTGCAGATGCCGCCTAACTTCTCATTCAAAAAATCGATGAAAGTACTGACTGCCAGCAATGGGCGCATCATGGTCTCCTCGGACGCGCCATCGACGCTTGCCGGAAATCTCGTTCAATACTGCCTTGGGGTCTCGCGCCGGACGTCCATAGCTGCGGCCGCGCGTCGAGCGCACAGACGCGCCCCCGCGTGGAAAACGCGCAGGTCCGCAGCTCATTGGCTGAAGCGATCGCAACGAAGTTTCCCCTGTCTCGCGCTTCCGCTGTCTTGACTGCACCAATCAAGTGCAGCGGCCTGTCCCGGCCATGCTTGCGTAAAGCCGCCGCACCATTTCAGCGCGGCGTGGCGGCGTCAATCGGAAAATGGGGCCAATTCATTGGCGGGCATGATGAATCCCGCCGGGATGTGCAAAGAAAATAGGCCGCCGTGTTCAGCCGCCGGTTACGCTCATGTGGCGGCTGACGCTCGGGCGGTTATGCCTGCGGTCGATGATGAAGTCGTGGCCCTTCGGCTTCAGCCCGATGGCGCGATCGATCGCGGCCGAGAGCAGGTCGTTGTCGGCTGACGCCCGCAGCGGTTTGCGCAAATTGGAGGCATCCTCGTGGCCGAGGCAGGTATGCAGCGTGCCGGTGCAGGTGATGCGTACCCGGTTACAGGACTCGCAGAAATTATGCGTCATCGGCGTGATGAAGCCGAGCTTGCCGCCGGTCTCGCTGACGCGGACATAGCGGGCCGGGCCGCCGGTATCGTCGGCGAGGTCGGTCAGCGTGTAGTGCTTGGCGAGACGCGCGCGCAACAACGACAGCGGCACATACTGATCGATCCGGCCTTCGCCGATATCGCCCATCGGCATCACCTCGATCAGCGTCAGCGCCATGCCCTTTCCGTGCGCCCATTCCATCAGCGAGGGGATTTCCTCCTCGTTCATGTTCTTGAGCGCCACCGCGTTGATCTTGACGGCGAGGCCGGCGGCGCGCGCGGCTTCGATCCCGGCCAGAACCTTGTCGAGGTCGCCCCAGCGGGTGATGGCGCGGAACTTTTGCGCATCCAGCGTGTCGAGCGAGACGTTGACGCGGCGGACGCCGCAGTCGGCGAGTTCCGCGGCAAAGCGCGCCAGTTGCGAACCGTTGGTGGTCAGCGTCAACTCGTCGAGCGCGCCGCTTCCAAGATGGCGTGACAGCGAGCGCACCAGCGACATGACGTTGCGCCGTACCAGCGGCTCGCCACCAGTGAGGCGCAGCTTGCGTACGCCCTTGGCGATGAACGCCGAGCACAGCCGGTCGAGTTCCTCCAGCGTCAAAAGATCCGCTTTGGGCAGGAACGTCATGTCCTCGGACATGCAGTAGAAGCAGCGCAGGTCGCAGCGATCGGTCACCGAGACGCGCAGGTAGCGGATGGTCCGGCCGAACGGATCGACCATCGGCTGGAACAGCTGATCGGGTGACTGCAACGGGGAACCGCTCATTTAACTGCCTTGCACGCATGCTGGGTCCGGCGCGGACCACCGCGACGTCGTTGCTAATCTAGGCACGTTGGCAACGGCCTACAATCACGGCTTTCGGCTGCGGTGCCGCAGCGGTCAGCAGTCGCTGGGCCCGCACGCGGCACTTTTCCTGGCGGCCGCATAGGCGAGAAATTCAGCTATATCAATCGATTAGGTGCTGGATGGCGCGCCCTTGCCGAGGCTGTGCACGGCTGCCGGCAGGTCCCGCATATGGCCGATCAGCCGGTCCGGCTTCAGTTCGGCGATCGGCACATCCGTATAGCCGAACTCCACCCCGATGACGGGGACGCCGGCCCGCCGCGCCACGCCGACGTCCGGGCCGGCGTCGCCCACCATGATGGTGCCGCCAAGGTGCCCGCCGGCCCGCGCCACCGTCTGCTGCAGGATGACGGGATCGGGCTTCGAAACCCCGAACGTGTCGGCGCCGCATATCGCGGCGAACCGCGGGGTCAGGCCCAGTTTGTCGAGCAGGCGCTTCGACAGCCATTCCAGCTTGTTGGTGCAGACCGCAAACTGGTAGCCCTGCGCGGCAAGGTCATCGAGGGCGGCTTCCAGCCCCTCGAAGGGGCGCGATTCGTCGGCGATGTGGGCGGCGTAATAGTCGATGAAATCGCGCAGCAGCCGGTCGAGGTCGGAAACGCTCATCGCGCGGCCGTCGACCTCGAGGCCGCGCTCGATCAGCTTGCGGGCGCCGGCGCCGATCATGTTGCGCGCCGATTGCAGCGGGACCGGCGGCATGCCCTCGCGGTCGAGTACGTAATTGAGCGCGGCGATCAGGTCGGGCGCCGTATCGACCAGCGTGCCGTCGAGATCGAAGACAACAGTGCGGGGAAAGGTCATCGGAACTGGCTATCCGCCGGCGCGCCATCATGCAAGTAGGGAAGTTCAAATCCCGGGAGAAACGATCATGCGAGATTTCGTCGGAAAGACGGCCTTCGTGACCGGCGGCGCCGGCGGCATCGGATTGGCGATGGCGCGTGCGTTTGCGAAGGCCGGCATGAAAGTGATGCTGGCCGACATCGAGGCGAAGGCGCTGCAGGCTGCACTCGACGGCCTCCGGCAAATCTCGCCGGAGGTTCGCGGCACCGTCTGCGATGTCGCCGATGCCGCGAGCGTCGACCGCGCGGCGCAAGCCACCTTCGATGCGTTCGGGCGCGTGCATGTCGTGTGCAACAACGCGGGCGTCGCCGCCGGCGGCGGCATCGACCACATCTTGCTCGATAACTGGCGATGGGTGATCGACGTCAACCTGATGGGCGTGCTCCACGGCATCAGAAGTTTTCTGCCGCATATCCGCGCCCATGGCGAGGGCGGCCATATCGTCAACACCGCATCTATGGCGGGGATGGAGAGCGGCCTGGGGTTCAGCCCCTATGGCGCGAGCAAATTCGCCGTTGTCAGCATGTCGGAAGGCCTGGCAGCACAACTGGCGCCGCACGGCATCGGCGTGAGCGTGCTGTGCCCGAGTTTCGTCCGCACCGGAATCGGCGAGAGCGGGCGCAACCGGCCCGGGCGTTACGGCGAGCCGCAGCCGCTCGATCCGGCCAGCCCGGCGGCGGCGATGGTGGCTGAAATCGCAAGGCAGATCGAGGCCGGGCTCGATCCTGATTCTGTCGCCGCCCGTGTGCTCAATGCCATCAGGGAGAACGAACTCTACATTTTCACGCATTCCGGCATGCGGGCCCAGGTGGAGGCGCGATTCGCCGCCATTTTGGCCGCGATGGATCGGGTAGAGGCGTAATAATCCCCTCGCCAAAACGCCCTCAGGCGCTGTTCCTGAGGACCAAACGAGGCTAGAAGCCTCCCGGCAGGTTCCAAAGAGGCATCGTCGCAAGTGAATATGGACCAGTTGAAGCGGCAGGCGGCGGCGCGTGCGCTGGAGCAAGTGCGGGATGGCATGAAGCTCGGGCTCGGCACCGGTTCGACCGCGAAGCACTTTGTCGAACTGCTCGGCGAGAAGGTGGCTGCGGGGATGCGGGTGATCGGCGTGCCGACCTCGGAAGCCACCCGCGTTCAGGCGGAGCAATGCAAAATCCCGCTGACCACGCTCGACGGGATCGACCGGCTGGATCTGACGGTTGACGGCGCCGATGAGGTCGACCACGCGCTCAACCTGATCAAGGGTGGCGGCGGCGCGCTGTTGCGGGAGAAGATCGTGGCGGCGGCGTCTGATCGCATGATCGTGATCGCCGACGACACCAAATGGGTCGACGTTCTCGGCCGTTTTCCCCTGCCGGTCGAGGTGATTCCCTTCGGGCTGGCGGCGACGCAACGAGCCATGGCCGACGCATTTGCGCAAAGCGGCGTTTCCGGGCAAATGGGGGTCCGCAAGGGCAGGGACGGCCACGTTTTTGTCACCGATGGCGGCCACTGGATTGTCGATGCCCATCTTGGACGCATCACGGATGCGCCACGTCTGGCGGGCCTGCTGAGCCTGATCCCGGGCGTCGTTGAACACGGGCTGTTCATCGGCCTGGCCAGCATCGTCGTCCTGGCGGGCGCACAGGGAATTCGCGTAGTTGAGCGGCGCTAGCGCCGGTAATCGAGGAGAATTGGTATGAAGAGCCTTTCACGGATTTTGTCGGCGGCTGGCCTCACGTTGGGGCTCGCCCTGACCGGTGTGCCGGCGCAAGCGCAGCAGAAGAATGCGCCCGCGCCCGCGGCCCAGCCGCTCAAGGCCGCTTCGCCGGCCGCGCTCGCCGCCGCCAAGGAAATCCTGACGATGAAGAACGCGAGCGCGATGTACTCCAACGCCGTTCCCAACCTCGTCGAGCAGACCAAGAACGTCCTGTTGCAGAGCAATCTGAACTATCAGAAGGATCTGAACGAAGTCGCCATCATCGTCGCCAAGAACCTTGCCGGCCGCGAAAAGGAAATCGGCGACGGCATGGCGCAGATCTATACCAACGAGTTCACCGAGCAGGAATTGCAGGGCCTGGTGACATTCTACAAGTCGCCGCTCGGCCAGAAACTGCTGGCCAGCGAACCCCGCGCCATCCAGTTCAGCATGTCCTACATGAACCAGTGGGCGCAGGCGTTCGCCGAGACCATCAACGGCCAATTCCGGGCCGAGATGAAGAAGCGCGGCAAGGATATCTGAGCTGGCGAATTCCGAATAGCGAGTGGAACATTCGCTGTTCGCCACTCGCTACTCGCGTAAACCGAGGTTGACCATGGCTGAGTTCGACGTCGATCTCTTCGTTATCGGTGGTGGTTCGGGCGGCGTACGCGCCGCGCGCATCGCCGCCGGCTACGGCGCCAGGGTGATGGTCGCCGAAGAGTACCGGATGGGCGGCACCTGCGTGATCCGCGGCTGCGTGCCGAAAAAACTGTTCGTGCTCAGCTCGCACGTGAAGCACGAGATCGAGGACGCGGCCGGTTTCGGCTGGACCATCCCGAGCGCCTCCTTCGACTGGCCGACGCTGGTCGCCAACAAGGACAGGGAGATCGCGCGGCTCGAGGGCATTTATGCCGCCAATGTCGAGAAGACTGGCGCGCGCATTGCAAAAACCCGCGCGGTGCTGGAAGACGCCCACACGCTGCGCCTGATGACCGGCGAGACGGTCACCGCGAAATACATTCTGATCGCGACCGGCGGCGCGCCCAACCACGGTCGCGAGATCCCCGGCATCGAGCACGTCATCTCCTCCAACGAGGCGTTTCATCTCACCGAGCTGCCGAAGCGCATCGTGATCCAGGGCGGCGGCTACATCGCGCTGGAATTCGCCGGCATCTTCGCGGGCTTCGGCTCCGACGTGACCGTGGTCTATCGCGGCGACAACATCCTGCGCGGCTTCGACGAGGACGTCCGCAAGCACGTGCGCGCCGAGATGGAGAAGCAGGGCATCACCATCATTACCGGCTGCACCATCGAGAAGGTGGACAGGCACGGCAACGAATTCACCACGCATCTGTCGAGCGGCTCCAGCATCGCCTCCGAAAAGGTGATGTTTGCGATCGGCCGGCATCCGAACGTCGCCAATCTCGGCCTCGAGAAAGCCGGCGTCGCCATCAATCCGAACAATGGCGGCATCGCCGTCGATGGCTGGTCGAAGAGCTCGGTCGACAACATCTACGCCATCGGCGACGTCACCCACCGCACCAATCTGACGCCGGTCGCGATCCGCGAGGGCCATGCCTTCGCCGACACTGTGTTCGGCAAACGCCCCGTGCAGGTCGATCACGCGACGATCCCGACCGCCGTGTTCTCGCAACCCGAAGTCGGCACCGTCGGCCTGACCGAAACCGAGGCACGCGCGCAGTTCTCACACGTCGATATCTACAAGGCTGATTTCCGGCCCATAAAGGCGACGATGTCCGGCCGCGACACCCGCGTGCTGATGAAGCTCGTGGTCGACGGTTCGAGCGATCGCGTGCTCGGCTGCCACATCGTCGGCGACACCGCGGCCGAGATCGTCCAGGCGGTTGCCATCGCCGTGAAGATGAAGGCCACCAAAGCCGATTTCGACGCGACGATCGCGCTGCATCCGACGGCAGCGGAAGAGCTGGTGACGATGCGCACGCCGACGGCAAGGCACGTGAGGCAGGCGGCGGAGTAAGGGTACTCGGCTACGCGCTTGAACAAATTGCGTTCGAGCGCGTTGGTCTGGATGGCTAGACCTGGATCACCATCTGCTGGACCGATGCGAACCCAACCGCTTCAGCCTGAGTCGATCCAGCCAACGCTTCCGCTCATGCCGTCGGTCAGTACGGGAGTGAAGGCTCAGGACGGCCCACCGCAAAAACGCCCGTCGCGAGCGGAGCAGGTCGACGCGGCGAAAGCGAAAATCTCTCGCCTGAACTCGCTGCGAAAGCAGCGTGCCGCGCTGAAGAGCTAAAGCGTTTTCCCTATCCGTTGGATTGCAAAACGTGAATGCCCGGCAGCCGGCTACGCCGGGCTTCGGTGTCAGTCCGCCGAAGCCTTAGCGAAGGCGGGCACAAGGCCGGGGATGTCGAAGTGTCATCGCCCATTCAACTTCGCGAGTCGATCTCGCGATCGAATTCGCGTAGGTACGACAACCCGTGCACCGTCAGCCGATGCGGATCTCTTTCACCTTCGAGATAGATCTTCATCAGGTGCTTCGAGAGACGCTCCCTGGCACCCCTGACGGCGGAACGATCGGCGAGGGTTTCGTAGATGCTGAGCGCCCGGTCGACGGGGAGGGTGTTCATGGCTGCGTCTCTTCGGCTGTATGGGTGTGTTCAGATAGGCAAGGCCGGCCCCCTCAGATTGTTCCGAAATTGAGGTCCATGACGGTGCTGCAATTTTGGGCGCGGGGCTGACCAGGCGCGCGCGTCGCCCGTTCAGGGATAGGCCCGGTCCGGCCACCAGATCGAACCTGTGGACTACCGATGCCCGCCGCGCTCTGCTAACGATGGATTTCAGCCTTCAAGAACGGAGTTTTCAGACAATGATCGAGCAAATCGGTATCGTAGGTGCGGGCACCATGGGGAACGGCATCGCCCAGGTATGTGCTGCAGCCGGTCTCCCCGTCGTCATGTCCGACATCTCCGATGCGGCGCTGACGCGCGGCCTGTCGGTCGTCTCCAACAGCCTGGAGCGGCTGGTCAACAAGCAGAAGATGACCGACGCCGACCGGCAGGCGGCACTGGCGCGGATCACCACGACCACGGACACCGCGAAGTTTTCCACCTGCGACCTCGTGATCGAGGCGGCGACCGAGAACGAGGACCTGAAGGTCAAGATCCTGAAGGACCTCTGCACCAAGCTGGGGCCGCGGGCGCTGCTCGCCACCAACACGTCCTCGATCTCGATCACGAAACTTGCCGCTGCCACTGACCGGCCCGACCGTTTCATCGGCATGCACTTCTTCAATCCGGTGCCGCTGATGGCGCTGCTCGAATTGATCCGTGGCCTGCAGACCTCTGATGATACCCACGCCAAGGCGGAAGCCTTTGCCAAAAAGGTCGGCAAGGTGGCGATCACGGCAAAGAACAGTCCCGGATTTGCGGTCAACCGCATCCTGTGCCCGATGATCAACGAGGCGATCTTCGCGCTGCAGGAAGGCATTGCGACCGCCGAAGACCTCGATGCCGGCATGAAGCTCGGCTGCAACCATCCGATCGGCCCGCTGGCGCTTGCCGACATGATCGGCCTCGACACCATGCTGTCGGTGATGGAGGTATTTTACGAAGGCTTCAACGATCCGAAATACCGGCCCGCGCCGCTGCTGAAGGAAATGGTCGCCGCCGGCCATCTCGGCCGCAAGACCGGGCAGGGGTTTTACAGCTACGGCAAGTAACACTGCGCGGTGCGTAGGATGGGTAGAGCGAAGCGGAACCCATCATCTTTCCTGAAATTGAATTGATGGGTTTCGCTGCGCTCTACCCATCCTACAAATTGCGGATAGAGGAAACACCATGCGTGTTGCGGTTGTCGGCGCAGGCGGCGTCGGAGGCGCCTTTGGCGCAGCGCTGGCGAAGGCGGGCGCCGACGTCACCTTCATCGCGCGAGGTGCGCATCTCGCGGCCATGAAGCGCGACGGTCTGAAAGTCCAAAGCCCGCGCGGCGACACCCATCTGGTGCCGACGCAGGCGACCGACAATCCCGCCGAGACCGGCCAGGTCGACATCGTGTTGTTCTGCGTCAAGCTGTGGGACGTCGAAAGCGCAGGCGAGGCCATCAAGCCGCTGGTCGGATCCGACACCGCCGTCATCCCGCTGCAGAACGGCATCGACGCCGCCCAGCGGCTGCTGCCGATCCTCGGACCAACAGCCGTGATGGGCGGCGTGGCGCAGATCAGCGCGTCGATCGTCGCGCCCGGCGTGATCCAGCAGGTCGGCACCTTCATGCGCATGGTGTTCGGCGAACTCGACGGCTCGCGCAGCGAGCGCGCCGAGGCGTTTCTCGCGCTGTGCCAGAAGGCCGGCTTCGATGCGACGCTCAGCGAGCAGATCCTCACCGAACTCTGGATGAAGTTCATACTGCTCGCCACCAATGCCGGCATCACCGCAGCGACGCGTCAGCCGATCGGAATATTGCGGGAAGATTCCGACATTCGTCCGGTCATGATCGCGGCGTTCCGGGAAGTGTACGATGTCGGCAAGGCAAAGGGGATCGCGTTGCCGGCCGACGCGGTGGAGAAAACGCTCGCCTTCATGGATCACGCGCCGCCGGCCATGAAGGCGTCGATGGCGCTCGATCTCGAACGCGGCAACCGTCTCGAACTGCCCTGGCTCAACGGCAAGGTCGTCGAACTCGGCCGCGAGCTTGGCGTGGCGACACCAGCGCACAGCATGATGTACGCGGTGCTGAAGCCGTATGTGATGGGAGCGCCTGCTTGAGCGCGAAACGGCGCGTTGGCTTACTGGTCCTGCAAAGTGGAATGACGGAGAGAGTCGTTTCAGGACAAGTACTGACGCTGCGGCATTTCAACCCGACGGGCAAATCACGCAAAAGCCTGTCCATCCCTTCACGCAAAAAAATTCCGCTCGCGCCGTCGGGCAAATCAGTGATTGAATCCGCGCGTCTCACGGCGAATGAGGGGCGTTGGCCATCGTCACGAACGTGCGGTGAGATGCGGTGGACGCGAGAGCTGCGACTGACGTGTGCGGCCCAAGCGTACGGCGAAGTCGTGTGGTCCTGACGTCGCGGTGCTGGCGTCAAGTGATGCGGAAGTATCCGCATGATGACAGTGGCAAAAGAGCCGTTCACTGGGGAGAGCACGAAGTAAGCCGTAAAGCCATTGCGCAGGGAAGGCCGGGATGCTCCCGCTGAACCTGTATGCTCGTGTGCGCGTTTCTGTGCGCAAACTGCACACGAGACCGCGGGTGCAGCGCGCACCCGGTCTTCCCTGCACCCTCTGATTTGAGAGGGTAAGGTTTCAAATACGAACTCGGACGCAATGCGCCGCGAGAATGCGAAGTCATACTCAGTTGTCATCGCCCGGCTTGACCGGGCGACCCAGTATTCCAGAGACGCCAATGATTAAACCGAGAAGCCGCGGCGTACTGGATCGCCCGGTCAAGCCGGGCGACGACATTCGGAATTGCGTTGTCATCAGTGTGCGAAGATTGGGTCGGAAGGACTTACTATCCCGCCTCGATCCACTCGGCCGCCCCGCGCCACAGCGTGTCGCGATGCTCGGGCCTGAAAAATCCCATGTGCCCGATCCTGCTGACGTAGGCTTCCGCCGGCGTCACGGTGATGATCTCGGGCTCGATCGAGGTGAATCCCGAACACAGCAATTCGACCGCCGGCCGCGTTGCCCAGGGATCGTCGGACATACACAGCGCGCGCAACGCGCCCTTGTATTTCGCAAAATTCTGCAACGCTTCGAGCTCGACATCGTCGAACAGGTAGCGCGGGCTCATCACCCAGCGGGCCCATTGCAGGAACGCATCCTTCGGCAGGTCCATGCCGAGGCCGGCCTTGCCCGGCAGGTAGCCGAGCGAACGGGCGAGGGGAACGCCGACGACATTCAGGACGACGTAAACACGATACCGTTCCGGTGCCGTCATCAGTTTCCAGTAGCCGGCCTGCGCCGCGATGAAGAGCGCGCGCGGGATCTCGCGGTTGTTCGGCAGCAGGCCGAGCGCCTGGCCGCCGAACGAATGCCCGACATAGGCGAACGGCAGCGTCTTGTAGCGTTCGCGCATCCACGACACCGCGGCGGTGATGTCCTGCGCCGCCCAGTCCGACATCGATGCCTTGAAGCCGGCCAGCGATTGCGGCCGGTTGTTTCCGTTCATTGCCTTCGGCCGCGAGCCGCCGATGCCGCGATAGTCGTAGGTCAGCACCGCGCAGCCGCGCCCGGCGAGGTAGCTGGCAAGACCCCGGTAGAGCTTGCGTGGCACGGCGGTGGCCGAATTGATCAGCACGGCGTGGCGCTTGGCGCCGCGGGGCAGAAACAGCGTTGCGCTCAAAGGATGTCCGTCCATCGCGGGCACGGTGATATCGTCGATGAAAACGTCGTCCAGCCACGGGTCGGCCACGGCCAACTCCATCCAAGGTTTAGTGAAGGCCCTAACAGATGCGAATTCGGATTTTGCCGCAAGGGCTTGTCGCGACTACCGGAAATCTAACTGGCGGTCGGCGCGCGGCCTGTGTATAACCCGGCCTCTGTAACCGCCGGCCCCGGCAATACTTCAGCGAAGGCGGGTAAGTCGCGGTTTTTGCTCAGGAGTTAACGACATGTCCGAGCGGTGGACGCCCGACAGCTGGCGCATCAGGCCGGTGCTGCAGGTGCCTGAATATCCCGATGCCAAGGCATTGGCCGATGTCGAGGCGCAGCTTGCGACCTTTCCGCCGCTGGTGTTCGCCGGCGAGGCCCGCAACCTGAAAAAGGCGCTGGCGCGCGTGGCGGCCGGCGAGGCTTTCCTGCTGCAGGGTGGCGATTGCGCCGAGAGCTTTGCCGAGCACGGCGCCAACAACATCCGCGATTTTTTCCGCGTGCTGCTGCAGATGGCCGTCGTCCTCACCTATGCCGGCGCGCTGCCGGTGGTGAAGGTCGGCCGCATCGCCGGGCAGTTTGCCAAGCCGCGCTCGTCCAACACCGAGAAGGTCAACGGCGTCGAACTGCCGAGCTACCGTGGCGACATCATCAACGACATCGCGTTTACGCCGGAGGCGCGCATCCCGGATCCGCAGCGCCAGTTGATGGCGTATCGTCAATCGGCGGCGACGCTCAACCTGCTCCGTGCGTTCGCGACCGGCGGTTTCGCCAATCTGGGGAGCGTGCATCAGTGGATGCTCGGTTTCCTCAAGGACTCGCCGCAGTCGCGACGGTACAAGGAACTGGCCGACCGCATTTCGGACGCGCTGAACTTCATGCGCGCCTGCGGCCTCGACCTCGAAAGCCATCCCGAACTGCGCGCCACCGATTTCTACACCAGCCATGAGGCGCTGCTGCTGGGTTACGAGCAGGCCTTCACCCGCGTCGATTCCACCACCGGCGACTGGTACGCGACTTCCGGCCACATGCTCTGGATCGGCGACCGCACCCGTCAGCTCGACCACGGCCATGTCGAATATTTCCGTGGCATCAAGAATCCGATCGGCCTGAAATGCGGCCCGTCGCTGAAGCCGGACGAGCTGTTGAAGCTGATCGACATCCTCAATCCCGAGAACGAGGCGGGACGGCTGACGCTGATCAACCGCTTCGGCTCCGACAAGGTCGGCGATCACCTCGCACCGCTGATCCGCGCGGTAAAGCGGGAAGGGCGCGTCGTCGTCTGGTCCTGCGATCCCATGCACGGCAACACCATCACCTCGACCTCGGGCTACAAGACCCGGCCGTTCGACCGCGTGCTGTCGGAGGTGAAGTCGTTCTTCGCCATCCATGCCGCCGAAGGCACCCATGCCGGCGGCGTGCACCTGGAAATGACCGGGCAGGACGTCACTGAATGCATCGGCGGCGCCCGCGCCATCACCGACGAGGACCTCAACGACCGCTACCACACGGTCTGCGATCCCCGTCTCAATGCCGAACAATCGATCGACATGGCTTTCCTGATCGCCGAGTTGCTGAAGCAAGACCGCGGCACCAAGGACAAGCCGATGCCGGCTGCAGCGGGACTCTGACTTGCTGCGACTTTGGCGGGCCACGATCAACACGCGTAACGGCCTCGCTTTCGCGATCCGGTCGGAGCAGGCTGTCCGCGAGGAGATTATCGCGTTGGCGCTGTCGGTCCCATTGGCCTGGCTGGTCGGCGCCACGGCCATGCGCCGGGTGGAACTGGTCGCCGCCGTCGCGTTTGTGCTGGTGGTCGAGCTGCTCAACACCGCCATCGAGAAGCTCGCCGACCGCCTGACCACCGAACACGATCTGAAAATCGGCCAGGTCAAGGACATGGGCTCGGCGGCGGTCGGCGTCGCGCTGCTGATGGCCGGCGCCTTCTGGCTGTTCGCCATCGCCGAACGCATAGGCGTGTTCTAAAGCGAGCATTTGCAGTTTGCCATTGTGCGAGGCACCATCGCTTCCATGACCCAAACCACCTTCAAGATCACGCTGGCGCAGCTTAACCCGACGGTCGGTGACGTCACCGGCAATGCCGCCAAGGCGCGCGCGGCGCGCGACAAGGCGAAGGCCGACGGCGCCGATCTCGTCGTGCTGCCGGAACTGTTCATCACCGGCTACCCGCCGGAAGACCTGGTGCTCAAGCCGGCCTTCCAGGCCGCCTGCCGCGCCGCCGTCGAAGAACTGGCGCGAGACACTAACGGCGGCGGGCCTGCGATGCTGATCGGCACGCCTTGGGTCGAGGACGGCAAGCTCTATAACGCCTGTGCGCTGCTCGACCAGGGCCGCATCGCAGCCCTGCGCTTCAAGGCCAATCTGCCGAATTACGGCGTGTTCGACGAGAAGCGGCTGTTCGCGCGCGGTCCCGCTGCGGGGCCGGTGACCGTCAAGGGCGTCCGCGTCGGCGTTCCCATCTGCGAAGACATCTGGCTCGAAGAGTCCGAGGAATACGAGAACGTCGTCGAATGCCTCGCCGAGACCGGGGCGGAAATCCTGGTCGTGCCGAACGGCTCGCCCTATGCGCGCGACAAGAACGATCTGCGGCTGTCGATCGCGGTGGCTCGTGTTACCGAGAGCGGCCTGCCGCTGGTCTATCTCAACCAGATCGGCGGGCAGGATGAACTGGTGTTCGACGGCGCGTCGTTCGCGCTCAACGCCGATCTCTCCGTCGCGGCACAATTGCCCGCGTTCGAGGAAAACATCACCACGTTGCAATGGACCAGGGGCGCCGACGGCTGGCGCTGCTCCGGGCCGGTGGTGCCGCTGGTCGAGGGCGACAAGGGCGACTACGCGGCCTGCGTGCTCGGTTTGCGCGATTACGTGCGCAAGAACGGATTTCCCGGTGTGCTGCTCGGCGTTTCCGGCGGCATCGATTCCGCGCTGTGTGCGGCGATCGCGGTCGACGCGCTCGGCGCCGACCAGGTTCGCGGCGTGATGCTGCCATTTCGTTTCACCGCGCAGGTGTCGCTCGACGACGCGGCAAAGCTCGCGAAGGCGCTCGGCTTTTCCTACGAAGTGCTGCCGATCGCGGATGCCGTCAACGGCTTCGAAAAGATCCTGTCTGTTCCGTTCGCCGGGCTACCGCGCGACATCACCGAAGAGAATTTGCAGGCGCGCACCCGCGGCACGCTGCTGATGGCCCTTTCCAACAAGACCGGCGCGATGGTGGTCACCACCGGCAACAAGTCGGAAATGTCGGTCGGCTACGCCACCCTCTACGGCGACATGAACGGCGGCTTCAACCCGATCAAGGACATCTACAAGACCGAAGTGTTCCGGCTGTCGAGCCTGCGCAACGAATGGAAGCCGGACGGCGCGCTCGGGCCCTCGGGCGAGGTGATCCCGGTCAACATCATCACGCGCCCGCCGACAGCGGAATTGCGCGAGAACCAGACCGACCAGGATTCGCTGCCGCCGTATGACGTGCTCGACGGCATTCTGGAACGTCTGGTCGAACGCGAGGAGCCGCTGGCCGCGATCATTGTGGCCGGCTATCCGGCTGACGTGGTGACGCGGATCGACCGCCTGCTCAACATCGCCGAATACAAGCGGCGGCAGGCCGCGCCGGGCGTCAAGGTGACGGAGAAGAATTTCGGCCGCGACCGCCGCTATCCCATCACCAACCGTTTCCGCGACAATGGCAAGGCGTTGCCCGAGCCCGACGAGAAGCTGGTCGCACGCGCCGGCCGCGCGTCGGCGGACGTGTTTGAAGGATAGGCGTCGCGATTTGCGGACCTACGTCATTGGCGCGAAGAACAACGCCCGTATCAGGTGCGTGTATTCGGATTCGAAAACCATGATGGCGACGAAAATCAGCACCGCCACGGGAGGCAGCAGGATGGCATAGACCAGCGCGAGCCGCTCCCAGGCCATGTGCATGAAGACGGCAACGATCAGGCCCGCCTTCAGCACCATGAACAGCAGGATCAGCGACCATCGGAGATAGCCGTGGAGGTGGAAATAGTCGACCATGTAGGAGCAGGCGCTGAGAACGAACAACCATCCCCAGACCACGAGATAGAGCTTGATCGGGTGCTGCTGCCCCTTGGCGTGCGCAGCGCCAGCCGCGACGGCGCCATGCGCATGGGTTTGCAGCGAAGGTTGATGTCCTTCCAAATGTACCGCCACGTTTGCCATGCGCTGACCTCACCAAAGATAGAAAAAGGCGAAGATGAACACCCACACCAGATCGACGAAGTGCCAGTAGAGGCCGGTGATTTCGACGATCTCGTAATTCCCCTTCCGGCTGGTGAAAAAGCCGCGCCTTCCGACTTCAAAGTCGCCGCGCCAGACCTTTCGCGCAATCGCGATCAGGAAAATCACGCCGAACGTCACGTGGGTGCCGTGGAAGCCCGTGATCATGAAGAAGCTTGAACCGAACTGCGCGGCTCCCCACGGGTTTTCCCAGGGCCGCACGCCCTCCATGATCAGCTTGGTCCATTCGAACGCCTGCATGCCCACGAACGTCGCGCCGAGGGCCGCCGTGATCAGCATCAACACGGCAGTTTTGACGCGGTCACGGCGGTAACCGAAATTGACAGCCATCGCCATGGTCCCGCTGCTGCTAATCAGGACAAAGGTCATGATCGCGATCAGGATGAGCGGGATATGGTGCCCGGCGATCTCGAGCGCGAACACCTCGCTCGGATTTGGCCACGGCACGGTCGTGGACATTCGCGCCGTCATGTAGGACAGCAGGAAGCAGCTGAATATGAAGGTGTCGCTCAGGAGGAAGATCCACATCATGGCCTTCCCCCACGAGACATTCTTGAAAGCGCGCTGGTCCGAGGACCAGTCGGCAGCAATGCCTCGCAAGCCGTCGGCGGGCGATTCCCGGGGCGTCGTCAGCACAGTATCTGCCATCTGGCCCCCCTAGGTGAGTAATCGGCGACAAATGTCGACGAAATCGTCCGTCCAGCCCGTCAGCAGACCAAGCAAGACCAGCCAAACCAACAGCAGAAAATGCCAGTAGATGGTGCAGAGCTCCACGCTCAGGCGCACTTGCGCCATCTCGGCGCCGCGCCACACCTTGGCAATCGTTCTGCCGAGCGCCACCAGACCGCCGATCAAGTGCAGCCCGTGCGCCGCGGTAATCATGTAGAAGAAGGAATTGGCTGGATTGGACGCGACGAAATAGCCCGCGGCCCGCAGCTGCTGCCATGCGAGCAATTGCCCGATCAGGAATGTAACAGCAGAGGCTCCTCCCGCGCACAGGCCGATGATGACATTTCCCATGTCGTCCCGGCGTGCGGCCGCGTATGCCCATTGCAGCGCGACACTGCTCAGTACCAGCACGCCGGTGTTGCACCACAATAGCCCGGGCACCGGCAGCGTCCGCCAGTCCGTCATGTTCATGCGCATCGAGTATGCGCTCATGAAAAGCGCGAACAGCGAGCCGGCGACAGCGAGAAACACCCCCAGTCCGATTTTCGCTGCGGGCCAGGTCATTGCATCCGTGCCGGGAAAATCACCAGCGGCGCCTGCTTCCAGCCACGGCTTGGCCATGAGTCGTTGCTGCGACAGCCACCATCCGGCGATGACCGCTATGACAGCCATGAACAGGACGATGGCGCTCATGGCGCGGCTCCCTGAAGCGCCGGCGTCGTCCGTGGCTGGTTCTGCGGGATGAAGTCCTGCGCAGCGCCGGGCACGCTGTAGTCATACGCCCATCGATAGACCACCGGGAGTTCCTTGCCCCAGTTGCCGTGTCCGGGCGGGGTCTCCGGCGTCTGCCACTCCAGTGTTGTCGCCCGCCATGGATTGCCGCCGGAAGGCCGGCCCCTGAACAGGCTCCAGGCAAGATTGAACAGGAACACCATCTGCGCGAAGCCCACGATCAAGGCCATGACGCTGATGAAGGCATTTAGCGTATGGGTCGATGACGGGATGAAGGCTGCCTCGCCGATGTCGTGATAGCGGCGCGGAACTCCGAGCAGTCCAATGTAGTGCATGGGGAAGAAGATCAGGTAGGCGCCGAGGAACGTGACCCAGAAATGAAACTTGCCCATGGCGTCGTTGAGCATCCGGCCGGTCACCTTGGGATACCAGTGATAGATTGCGCCCATCACGACCATGATCGGCGCCACGCCCATCACCATGTGGAAGTGCGCGACGACGAACATCGTATCCGAAAGCGGGACGTCCACGACGACGTTGCCGAGGAAGAGGCCGGTGAGCCCGCCGTTCACGAACGTGATGATGAAACCGAGCGCGAACAGCATCGGGACCGTGAGATGAATATCGCCGCGCCACAGGGTGAGCACCCAGTTGTAGACCTTGATGGCGGTCGGGATGGCGATGATGAGCGTCGTCGTGGCGAAGAAGAACCCGAAATGCGGGTGCATGCCGCTCACATACATGTGGTGCGCCCATACGATGAAGCTGAGCGCGCCGATTCCGACGATCGCCCAGACCATCATGCGATAGCCAAAGATGTTCTTCCGTGCATGCGTGCTGATCAGATCCGAAACGATACCGAAGGCGGGCAGGGCGACGATATAGACCTCGGGATGACCGAAGAACCAGAACAGGTGCTGGAACAGGATCGGGCTGCCGCCGCCGTACTTCATCTGCTGGCCCATCTCGACCAGCGCGGGCATAAAGAAGCTGGTTCCCAGCAAGCGGTCGAACAGCATCATGACAGAAGCGACGAACAGCGCCGGGAAGGCCAGCAGCGCCATCACGGTGGCCGTGAAGATGCCCCATACGGTGAGGGGCAATCGCATCAACGTCATGCCACGCGTGCGCGCCTGCAGTACCGTCACGACGTAGTTCAGCCCGCCCATCGTGAAGCCAATGATGAACAGGATCAGCGAGACCAGCATGAGAACGATGCCCCAGTCGTGCCCGGGGGTGCCGGAAAGGATCGCCTGGGGCGGATACAGCGTCCAGCCGGCGCCGGTCGGTCCGCCGGGCACGAAGAAGGTCAATGCCAGCACGATGACTGCAAGCAGGTAGATCCAGTAGCTCAGCATGTTCACATAGGGGAACACCATGTCCCGTGCGCCGACCATCAGCGGGATGAGGTAGTTGCCGAAGCCGCCCAGGAACAATGCCGTTAGCAGGTAGATCACCATGATCATGCCGTGCATGGTGATGAACTGGAGATATTGATTGGCATCGATAAAGGAGAACGTGCCTGGAAATCCCAATTGCAGCCGCATCAGCCACGACAGCACCAGGGCCACCAGCCCGATCGCCGTGGCCGTGAGCGAGTACTGGATGGCGATGATCTTGGCGTCCTGCGAAAAGACATAGTGCGTCCACCAGCTTTTGGGGTGATAGAGCTCAACCTCCGGCACTTCGGCAGGCGGGGCGTCTGCGATTGCATCATATGGGACATCGACCATCGAAATACCTCCCGGTCGCTTCTTCGATTGGCGCGATGTGAGTCCTGCGCGCCCAGTCCAACTTCGCAGCAGCGCTTGTTACTCGCTGCCGGATTCATACGTTGCCTTCATCACGGCGCTTCGCCCTGACAGTTCCGCAAACGTCTTCTGCTTCGCCAGCCAGGCCTGATAGTCACGCTCATCGTCGACGAAAACCTTGGCGCGCATCTGCGCGTGCGCCGCGCCGCAGAGCTCGGCGCAGAGAACGTCAAACGTTCCGGTCCGGATCGGGGTCATCCAGAAATAGGTGACCATGCCCGGGACCATGTCCATCTTGGCGCGGAATTCGGGCACGTAAAAATCGTGCAGGACATCGAGCGATCGTAGCAAGACCTTCACCGGCTTTCCGACGGGGAGGTGCAGGTCGTCACTTGCAATGACGACGTCGTCCTGCCCGTGCCGATCGTCGGGGTTCACGCCCAATGGGTTGTCGGCGCTGACGAAGCGAACATCGGTCGTGCCCATCCGGCCGTCCTTGCCGGGGAGGCGGAAGCTCCAGTTCCACTGCTGGCCCATGACTTCAATCTCGGTCGCGTCGGGCGGCACCGTGACGAACTGGTGCCAGACGATCAGGCCGGGCGCCAGCATGGCGCCAACGCCAACGGCAGTCCCGATGGTGAGCCACCATTCGAGCCGTTTGTTTTCAGGATTGTAGTCTGCCTGTCTTCCCTCCTTGTGATGAAAGCGGAAGACGCAATAGGCCATGAACGCGATGACCGCGAAGAAGACCGCGCCGGTGATCCAGAAAGTTATGTTGATCGTGTCGTCAATGTAGCGCCAGTTAGAGGCAATTGGCGTCCACCACCACGGGCTGTAGATGTGAAACAGCACCGAGCCGACCGCGACCAAGAGCAGTATGAACGCGACAACCATCCCCTCGCTCCTTCTTGCCATTAGAGGCAACGGAGACGAATCAGAGGGCGGAGCACACACCTGTCATGATGGCCGACATCACATGCGCCATCGCAGTGCGTCTTGCCTCGCCCATTTTGACCGGTCGCGACATCAGAACGTGGCACGGAGCACACGTTACGACCGCAAATCATCGGATCCGGGCGTCTGAAATCAAGATGATACGCGTCGAGCCGCGCGTCAATAGATCAATAGGGACGTCGCGAAGCGCAACACTGGCGCAAGTACAATCAGTCGATCTGACGCAACGCACCAAATGACCGCAAGCATGCACAATTCACCCAGCCATGCCTGCTATTTTCGTGAGTGCTATTTGATGCCAATCGCGCTAGAATCATCAAGCAGGTCGCGACAAGTTTCGTCCGGCTAAGCTCAGATGAATTTGGGTTAACCGTACCCGGCTCGACCGCGACTCTCGCATCAATGCGGAGACACGCGGATTGCGGCGCGTCGTTCCGACCGCCGCTGCTGCGAGCACGGAGGGTGCGTCCATGGCAACTACGTATTCTGACAACATCGCAAAAGTCGGACGGCATGTTTTCGGGGACGCCGCCACATTTCCCATTCGCAAAATCGAACTGTCTGATCTGGGCGAAGCGCTGCGCCTGGGCTGGGAAGATTTCAAGGCAATGCCGAGTCATGCGGTAGTCGTGTGCTTGATCTATCCCGTTCTCGGCATCGCCCTGTTCAGGATGGTGCTCGGCTATTCGGTGCTGCCGCTGCTGTTTCCGCTGGCAGCCGGGTTTGCCTTGTTTGGACCCTTTGCCGCAATCGGTCTCTACGAGCTCAGCCGCCGCCGCGAACGCGGCGAGGAGGTCAGCGTATCGGATGCGTTTCACGTGCTGCGCGCGCCGGCGTTCGGCGCCATGGTCGAACTCGGTGTGCTCCTGCTGGTGCTGTTCGGGGCCTGGATCGGCGTAGCGAACGGCATCTACGTCACGATTTTCGGCTACGCGCCGGCGGCGAGCATCCCCGACTTCGCAACGCGCGTGCTGACGACGCCGGAAGGATGGTCGCTCATCATCGTTGGCTGCGGCGTCGGCTTTCTGTTCGCGGTCGTGGCGCTGTGCGTCAGTGTGGTGTCGTTTCCGTTGATGCTCGACCGGCACGCGACAGCGATCGACGCCATCCGGACTTCAATGCGAGTTGTGATGAAGAACCCGGTCGCGATGGCCGCCTGGGGATTGATCGTCGCGGCGCTGCTCGTGATCGGCTCGCTGCCGCTCTTCGTTGGACTGGCCGTCGTCCTGCCGGTGCTCGGTCATGCCACCTGGCACCTTTACCGAAAGGTGGTGGAGCCGAATCCCAATCCGCCGGAGGAACCGCCCCCTCATGCGAAGGGGCATCGCTATGCGGCGGATTTCCCGGCCGTCCTGTTCCCGTGGAGTCGTGAACGCGAGCCTTAGCTTTGGAACGCCCGATGGCCGGCGCTACTGCTTCGGCGGAATGAAGGTCGGGCCGATGGTCCGGATCGGCTTCTTCTCGTCGGCCGCGCCGGTCGCTTCGGCGGCAGCCGGCGCGGCGGGCGGCGACGTGCCGGCGGTGGGACCGGCGGGCGTTGCGCCCTTCTTGGCCACGGGCGGCGGCGGCGCGCCCTTCGGTTGCGCGCGCTGCTGCATCCGTTTCGCGCTTTCCTCGGTGACGATGATGTCCCCCTGCTGTTCGACCGCCGCCTTGTCGTCGACCGATTTCAACGCCTCGGACCAGCTCTGGCCCGCGGCCTTGCAGGCGCAGGACGGGTTGAACTCGGTGCGGAATTTGAACGCGTTGGGCAGCGCGGAATAATTCTGGCCGGTGAGCGAGACCGCCTGGTTGATGTCCTCGCCGGGGTTGCGGTAGGCGAACAGGTTCGCCTCCGTCGCCGGGCAGAGCGCCTTGCAGGTCCGCTCGTCGTCCTGGAAGCGTGCCTGCACGGTGGCGAACGAAACCGGGAAGTAGGCGCCGTCGCAGGTGCGGACGCAGACGGTGCGATACGTGCCGGACGGCGCGGCTAGTTCGGGACTGGGCGGCGGCAGCGAGTTGCTGTTGTTGCCGAACAGATTGTCGATGAAGTTGCCGGGTCCCCGCTGGGCCGCAGCGGCGGCATATTGCGGGCCGCAATTATTCTGCGCCAGCGCCGCCAGTACCGAGCGGCGCTGATTTTCCCGGTCGGCGCCGCCGATCCCGCCGCTGCGCAACCGCTCGAGGCTGGTGGTGATCTGTTCGAGATTGGCGCGCATCTGCTGGATCTGGTTGTTGACCGGCGTGCACTGCGCCGACTGGCCGTTGAACAGCGAGAAGAAACCCGAGCTTTCGCAGCCCATCCGCTTGGCCTGCTGCGTCACGCGATCGAGTTCGCCCTGCTGCCTGGCCTGGGCTTCCTGATAGCGGCGGATCTGTTCATCCTTGGCCGGGTCGCCGGTGCCGGCGCCACGGTCGATCTGCGCCAGTTGGCCCTCCAGGCGAATGCACATCGGATTGGCCTGCGCACCCTGCTGCTGCTGCGGCGGAGGCGGCGGCGCGCCGGGGTTCATCTGCGCGACAGCAGGCGTGGCGGAGGCCGCGATGCCGAGCAGCACGGCGCAGGTCAAAATCCAGCGGGCGAGGGGAGCTTTACGTATTTCCAGCATATCCGGCCAATTGAGAACTGATCCGCACGGCTTGGAAGCCGTTGCCGCGGCAAGGCGGCATGTTGCGGCCAAGGCAGCATTCATTACCTGCTTCTCGGGGCAGCGTCACGTCGTTTCCGGGGCGCGCATGTGGCAACTGCCCCTTGATTCGATGGAAGAATCGCCTTCAGCGCTCGCAGGTGATGGCGACGTATTCGCCGCACCCGGAACCGGTGCATTTCTCGCCGCCGCCAACCGAATTGGTCATCTCGTCAGGATCGACGCGACGATAGGCCGAGGCGGAAGCAAATTCCCGTGACTGGCAGTAGGAGCGGGCCGCATAGGCGCCGCACTTCGCGCCCCTCGCCAGGCACTCGTCGATTCCATAGCCGTCGGCCTGGTTGGCCACGATGAAGACGCGGCTGTCGGCGGAAGCGGCTGAGGCCGCATGCAGGAACCCGCAGGCGAGGGCTGCACACGTAAACAGTGCTGGCAAAGATCGCATGGATGACACCGGAAGGGGAAAGGGCTGCCCTCAGAAATAGGCCCAATGTGTTAATAATGATTAACCCTGAATTCCTGAGGGGCGCACGGAAGGGTGGTTTCGCGTCCTGATCTGCCCCGAATCAGGCACAAGCAAGGCTTGACGCCATCCTCCCGATACCGCAATGGTGGAACCATGAACGGCCTCCTCGCCATCTGCAGCATTTGCCGCGAGATTATTAGCTAGCGATTCGCTGGCTGAGGCCGTCTTTTCTCAAAAACTGAGATCACTGGACGCCCGGCCGCAACGGATGGGTTTTCCATGGAACTGCGCCTGTACGATACGTTGACGAAGGAGAAGCGGCCGTTCGTGCCGCTCGATCCGAAGAACGTGCGCATGTATGCGTGCGGGCCGACGGTCTATGACTTCGCCCATATCGGCAACGGTCGCGCGGCGATCGTGTTCGACGTGCTGTTTCGTACCCTGCGCCATCGCTATGGCGCCGATCACGTGACGTATGTCCGCAACATCACCGACGTCGACGACAAGATCAACGTTCGCGCCGCCCGCGATTATCCAGGCGTGCCGCTCAACGAAGCGATCCGCAAGGTCACCGAAGAGACCTACCGGCAGTATCAGGATGACGTCACCGCGCTCGGCTGCCTTGCGCCGACGGTGCAGCCGCGCGCGACCGAGCATATTCCGGAGATGCGGGCGATCATTGAGAAGCTGGTCGCCGGCGGTTTTGCCTACGTCGCCGAGGACCACGTGCTGTTCTCGCCGCAGGCGATGAACGGCGCCAATTCCGTGATGCCGCGCTACGGCGCGCTTTCAAAGCGCTCGCTGGACGAGATGATTGCCGGCGCCCGCGTCGACGTCGCGCCCTACAAGCGCGACAACACGGACTTCGTGCTGTGGAAGCCATCGAAACCCGGCGAGCCGTCGTGGCCGTCGCCCGCGGGCATCAAGGTCGAGGGACGTCCGGGCTGGCACATCGAGTGCTCGGCGATGGCCTGGAAGCATCTCGGCGAGAAGTTCGACATTCACGGTGGCGGCATCGATCTGGTGTTTCCGCACCATGAGAACGAACTCGCGCAGACCTGCTGCGCCTTTCATACCGACCGCATGGCGAATGTCTGGATGCATAACGGCTTTCTGCAGATCGAGAGCGAGAAGATGTCGAAGTCGCTCGGCAACTTCTTCACGATCCGCGACATGCTGGCCGATTGGCCGGGCGAGGTGCTGCGTCTCAACATGCTGAAGACGCATTATCGCTCACCGCTCGACTGGACCCTGAAGGGGGCCGAAGAGAGCGCCAGGACGCTCGACGACTGGTACGCCGTCGCGGCCGACGCCGAGGGCGGTCAGCCGTCGTCAGCGATGGTCGAGGCGCTCTACGACGACCTAAACACGGCGCAGGCGATGGCTGTCTTGCATGGCTTGCGGAACGCGGCGGCGTCCGGCGGCGAGCGCGAACGCACCGAGTTCGCGGCATCGCTCCGGCTGCTCGGCTTCCTTTCGATAAGCGCAGCGGCCTGGAAGGGACGCAAGCAGCAGGCCAGCGGCGTCGATGCGAAAGAGGTTGATCGGCTGATTGCGGAGCGCACGGCCGCGCGTGCGCGAAAAGATTTCAAGGAATCCGACCGCATCCGCGACGCACTTGCCGCGATGGGCGTCGCCATCAAGGACGGCAAGGACGCCGATGGGAAGTCCGTGACCACGTGGGAGATCGCATGATGGCCAAGCCAGATACGCCATTCCCGAAGCACTGGCTCTATTACATCGCGCTGAAGATCCTGCTGCTTGCCGGGGCGGTAGCGCTGGTCCTGAAGCTCTACGGCATGTGGTGACGCAATGGGACAAGCCCTGCCCAAACCTGCGCTGCGGCCGATGCTTGCCGAAGACGCGCCGATGTTAGCGGCGATCTTCGCTGCCAGTATCGAGGAACTGACCGGCGACGACTACAGCGAAGCGCAGCAGGAAGCCTGGGTTCAGGCCGCCGAGGACGATGTGGCGTTCGGCAAGAAGCTGGCGGGACAACTGACGCTGATTGCGACCATCCAAAGCTCGCCGGTGGGCTTCGCCTCCCTGAAAGGCGCTGATCATATCGACATGCTCTACGTTCATCCGAGCGTGGCAGGGCAGGGTGTCGCGACCTTGCTGATCGACGCGCTGGAAAAACTCGCCGGCGCGCGCGGGGCGAAAGCCCTGACCGTCGATGCCAGCGATACCGCAGAGCCATTATTCAGGAAGCGCGGCTATGTCGCCAAGCAGCGCAACACCGTCACCCTCAATGGCGAATGGCTCGCCAACACCACGATGCAGAAGACGCTGGCCGATAGCGCCGCGCCGGGAGCGCCGACATGAGCCGCGAACGCCTATATTTGTTCGACACCACGCTGCGCGACGGCGCGCAGACCAACGGCGTCGATTTCACGCTGCACGACAAGCAGATCATCGCGCGGATGCTGGATGAACTCGGCATCGACTATGTCGAAGGCGGCTATCCCGGCGCCAATCCGACCGACACTGAATTTTTCGCTACAAAGCCCAGGCTCGAACACGCGAGATTCACGGCCTTCGGCATGACGCGCCGTCCGGGGCGTTCGGCGTCGAACGATCCCGGGCTCGCGGCGCTGATCGAAGCCAGGGCCGATGCGATCTGCTTCGTCGCGAAATCCAGCGCCTACCAGGTGCGGGTCGCGCTCGAGACCACCAACGAGGAGAACCTCGCCTCGATCCGCGACAGCGTCGGCGCGGCAAAGGCCGCGGGTCGCGAAGTGATGGTCGATTGTGAGCACTTCTTCGACGGCTACAAGGAGAACGCCGATTTCGCGCTCGCCTGCGCCAAGACTGCGTATGAATCGGGCGCGCGCTGGGTGGTGCTGTGCGACACCAACGGCGGCACCATGCCGCACGAGGTCGAGGCCATCGTTGGCGCCGTGACAAAGCACATCCCCGGGAGCCATGTCGGCATTCACGCCCATAACGACACCGAACAGGCGGTTGCCAATTCACTCGCCGCGGTGCGTGCGGGCGCGCGGCAGATCCAGGGGACGCTGAACGGGCTCGGCGAGCGCTGCGGCAACGCCAATCTCTGTTCGCTGATCCCGACATTGCGGCTGAAGAACGAGTTCTCCGACGCATTCGAGATCGGCGTCACTGAACAGAAGATGGCGACGTTGATGAAAGTATCGCGCACGCTCGACGACATGCTCAACCGCGCGCCGAACCGACATGCGGCTTATGTCGGCGAAAGCGCCTTCGTGACCAAGACCGGCATTCATGCCTCCGCGGTCATGAAGGACCCGCACACCTATGAGCACGTCTTGCCGGAGTCCGTCGGCAACCATCGCAAGGTGCTGGTGTCCGATCAGGCCGGGCGCTCCAACGTGATGGCCGAACTCGACCGCGCCGGCATCGTTTACGAGAAGAACGATCCAAAGCTGGCGCGGCTGGTCGAAGAACTGAAGGAGCGGGAAGCGGCGGGCTATGCGTATGAATCCGCCAACGCCTCGTTCGACCTTTTGGCGCGCCGCACGCTCGGGCGCGTGCCGGAATATTTCAAGGTCGAGCAGTTCGACGTCAATGTCGAGCAACGCTACAATTCCAACGGCCAGCGCGTCACCGTGGCGCTCGCGGTGGTCAAGGTCGACGTCGCCGGCGAGCACTTGATCTCGGCGGCGGAAGGCAACGGCCCCGTCAACGCGCTCGACGTTGCCTTGCGCAAGGACCTCGGCAAGTACCAGAAGTATATCGAGGGCCTGAAGTTGATCGATTACCGCGTGCGTATCCTCAATGGCGGCACGGAAGCGGTGACGCGGGTGCTGATCGAGAGCGAGGACGAAAGCGGCGAGTGCTGGACCACGGTCGGCGTGTCGCCCAACATCATCGATGCCTCGTTCCAGGCGCTGATGGATTCGGTGATATACAAGCTGGTGAAGTCAGGCGCGCCGACGTGAGGTTGAGTTCGTCATTCCGGGCGGTCCGAAGGACCAGACCTCAGGTGCGCAATTGCGCACCGGGGAATCTCGAGATTCCGGGTTCGATGCTTCGCATCGCCCCGGAATGACGTTCGGGATAAAATCCAATGATCGACCACATATCCGTCGGCGTCAGCGACCTCGAACGCTCCGCGCGTTTCTATGAAGCTGCGCTCGCGCCTCTCGGCCTGTCGCGGCTGGTCACGCGGCCGGCCACGATCGGCTTCGGCAAAGCCTATCCCGAGTTCTGGATCAACCTGCGCGCCGGCATGGAGAACGTCGCGCCTGGCAGCGGCAACCATATTTGCTTTCGCGCAAAGGCAACCGGCGACGTCGATGCGTTTCACGCAGCCGCGCTCGGGGCTGGTGGCCGTTCCGAAGGTGCGCCGGGCCTGCGCCCGCATGACCGCGTTAAATATTACGCGGCGTTTGTCATCGATCCCGATGGCAACCGCATCGAGGCGGTAACCTTTCCCGGCGGGTGAAGCCTAAAGCTTCCGCGCCAGTTCCGGCGCCATTTCTCTGGTGCCCTCGGGCGCTCGCGCAGCGGCGGCGCGCAGACGCGGCAGGATATCCTCGACACGGTCGGCCTTGAGGACGTCGATGTTGAGCGACGGGCGGATGAATTCGGTTTCGCGCATATGCGCCAGCAGCGCGATCAGCGGTTCCCAGAAACCGTCGATGTTGGCAAGCAGCACCGGCTTGGTGTGACGGCCGAGCTGTTGCCAGGTCATCTGCTCGACCAGTTCCTCCAGCGTACCGATGCCGCCGGGAAGAGCGACGAAAGCATCGGAGTGTTCGAACATCAGCCGCTTGCGCTCGTGCATGTCGGGCGTGACGATCATCTCCTGAACGCGCGTCAGCATGTGTTCGCGGGACCGCAGGAAATCCGGAATGATGCCGGTAACGGCACCACCGTGATCCAGCGTGGATTCGGCGACCGCGCCCATCAGCCCGACGGAACCGCCGCCATAGACGAGCCGGATATTGTTCTCGGCGAAAACCTTTCCCAGCGCGATGGCGGACTCGACGAAGCGAGGGCTGGAGCCGGGCCCCGAGCCGCAATAGACGCAGACAGT
>JAESGW010000314.1_pt1 | contig 68494 bp, 46 predicted proteins | sample 9269791 | NCBI WGS metagenome assembly JAESGW01 (sample SAMN16773120, study PRJNA677053) | algae metagenome | isolation source: Aphanocapsa lilacina HA4352-LM1 and co-occurring heterotrophs from near cave... | place: USA: Maniniholo cave, near Haena, Kauai, HI | collected 2009-07-28
GCTTGCCTGAGCGAAGCGCATCTCCGGCTTGCTTGGCAAAAGCCTTGAAATCAAACTCTTCTTTGTCTTCTTTCATAGTCAAAATTTAATGGTTTAAATTTTGACACAGTTATTTGAACAGTCTCGTATAGGTCTAAATCGTCAGGCTTGATAAGGCCCTTTCCATTATACCTTAAAATAAAATCTCTAAATATTTTTTTTTCCTCTTCATCCAGATTAAATCCCTCATGGAAATATCCATAAAAATACGCTCTTATTTCTGCCTCCGTTAATTGGCTAAATACTAGTCTGTAGTATATTTCTTTGTTTAAGACATTGGCTTGATTGATAAAAACTAAGATATTAACAAGCGACTTGATCAGCTCTTGCATAGTTCTGATTTTGGAGAGCCCATTTGAATCGAAAATTTGTTTGTACGATTCTCCGATCGTTTTTGGTCCAAAGCCATTTCCTCTTTTTTTATCGATCTCCGCTTCGAAATTCTTAACATACGACGTCAACTCTTTCTTCGCATCGGTTGGAAAGTTTCTACTTGACTCCGCACGGAAATCGTCAATTAATTTGAGTAGGATCGACTCAAAAGTTTGTCTTTCATTATGTTTTTCTTGTTGGTCAAAGCTGGCATAGATGTAAAGGAATCCAGCTAAACCGGCAAAGGAACCGGCAATTGCTCCAATAAAAGTTCCAATTTCCGACCTACTCCAACAATACCCGATTCCAATACTCCAGAGTACCGCTATTGAAGTGGGTACCATCCAAGCACAAATACTTGCCCAGAATTTTGGGTCTTTCAAATCTTTCACTTTGTAGCCCATTTTGCTGCACATGAAATGCCTTCTTCGCCTCCAAATAGAAAGGCGAAAAAGAAAACCGCAACGAGGATTCCGACCAGAATCAAATTTGTCGGACCGTCTATTTTCCCTCGCTCTTCAGGAGTCATGTTTGCATATCGTTCCTGAAGTTCCTTTCGAGCTTTACGCTGAGAATACTTGCTGTTTGGATTGGCTTGACGAGGCACTTCAAATCAATTTTAGGTGATCTCGTTAAGCTAAGTAAAACTTTTAAAACTAAAAAAATACTTTGAGGTCCCCCACTGGGAGTAGTTTGTAACTACTCCCTAATATCCCTACCAATTTGCAATTGGCTATACTTTTTACTTCTGCTGATTAGCGTATTTCAAATTCGATTGGATACGAAGGCGTAGTTGCAAACTACGCCTAGGCATCTTCCTTACTTCCTCTTCCTCTGCCCAGCCATCCACTCCATGATGGTGACCGGTCTGCCTTCCAACATGACGGGTGAGCCATCGAGGTCTTTTCTGGCTACGTTGGCATGAGAGTAAATCCAAGACCAGTGGCCTGGGTATCGGAAGTCATCCCCACCATAAAAGCCAGTAATGTCCGTGACGTTGTCGTAGTAGGAAAAATGGACGTTTTTGGCACCCGCCTTTTTCAATCGCTCGAATAGAGGAACCACGGTTTCCTCCGGTTTGGTGGTCATGTCGTCTTTGGAGTGCACAAACCATATCGGCACGTTTTTGATTTCCTGAACCATCGCATCGCTGATGAATTCATTGTTGTAAGCCAAGGCACTGATAAAGCCTGCGGCAAAATAATCGTGATGTTCCAAAATCAACTTCAAGGACATGTAGCCGCCATTGGAGCAGCCACCCACGTAGATTCGGGTAGGGTCTACATTCGAGTTTTTGGCGACAAAATCCTGAAATAGCGCAAACAAAGCCTCGTTGTAAATGTCATTCGTCTGTCCTCGGGTCATGCCATCTGCCGCCTGCATCCAGAAAGTTGGTGCTTGTGGCACCAGCACATAAGCTCCTTTTCCAAAAAGGGTCTGAATCTCAGGAGAAGCATAGTTGAAGGCTTTGTTTCCCAAAAGTGGAATAGTCGGATCGTTGCCTCCTTCACCGCCTCCATGCAGCCAGATGATGAGTGGAGCTTTGGCGGTGAGGCCTTTTGGCGTAAATGACGCATAGGGCAGGGTCACATTCCCGTGGGTAAACTTTCCTGTCAAATCAAATTCATCCACGATAGGAAGGATTCTTCCAGCTTCCTGATTCCACAACTTGCCGGATTTGGTCTCCATCACCGTTACGGCATAGTCAATCCATACATTTCCTCCGCGGTTTCCCATTCTGAGGTATTGGATGGGGGAGCCAATGGGTGCGATTGGGCTGACCGCCAAAACCAAAGTAGCGTGATTGCCTTCTTCTACGCGATTTCCATTTTCATCCGAAACGTAGGAGTAGACCACGGCTCTTTTGCCGGCAGTAGAAGCGGTCGGAATCTCTCCGTCTTTGGAGCTTCGGTTTACATATACCTCAAAGTCGGCGGCATTGATTTCTTTGACCGGCTGGTCTAGATCCAAGATGATTTTATTGACTGCTGGCCCCCAATCAAAGCCTTCGATAATCAGCTTGTATGAGCCCGCGGGTGGGTTGATTTCCTTTGCCAAAACGACGAGGGGCATCAGCAAAACGATCCAGAGGAAGTATAGGATTCTTTTCATATAGGTTTTTGGGTTTGAAATGATTGATACTGTATACTAGGTATTTATCAGTCCTTATTCAAAGAGAATTTATTTAGGTGGCAAAAAAACAAGCGAGGTCATAAATCGATAAGGGAGCTTTGCCATGAATGACAGCTAAAATCAGTTTGGATCGCTGGAAGAACTCAAATCAGAGGGCTTTGCTATAAGCAACTCTGAGGCTAAAGTGCTCAATCTGACGACAAAGCCGACCGCGGATGTGGAATTTACGTTTCTGCTTTTAACATCTTTTTCAGAAGAATATTTTTTACTCTTCGCTATATTGAAATTCTTAATTCTCGTCACCCAACCATGACTAAAAAGCTACTTCGGCTTCTTCTTCTATTTTTTATGGCGAGTGCTAGTTTCTCGGCTTTGGGGCAGATTTCCACTGTTGGCAAGGAATTTTGGGTGGGATTTATGGAAAATAACAGGGTAAATAGCGGAGGTCAGGCTGGTCCAGGAGCGCCTGACTTTGCTGTTTTGGTAGTCACAGCCAATGAAAATACGACTGGCGCCATAGAATACCTCGGTCAGTCTTTGCCATTTAGCCTGAATGCAGGCCAGCAGTTTGCCGTGCGGGTTCCATCCCAAGACTTGGATTTGCTGCACCGCAATTCCGGAGTAGTCGAAAACAAGGGAATCCATATCACCGCAACTGGAAATATAGCCGTTCATGCCTTCAACGAACGGGTGCGGAGTGCGGATGGGACCGTGGTGCTTCCTGTTGGTGCACTGGGCAGGGATTATTACGTGACCTCGCACTTTGAATTGCTTACCGCACCAGTGACTTACGATGGGAACATCAACAACGAGAGCCTTCTGCTGGTGGTCGCCGCGGAGGACAATACGGAAATCGAGATCACCACCAGTGTCAATTCAGTAAGCGGCAATCAGGCGAATGTCCCATCCACAATTACCCTCAATCGCGGCCAAAGCTATCAGATCAAAGCCCGGGGTGACCTTACTGGCTCAAGGGTTCGAGTGATCGGGGACAATGCCGATGAGTGTAAAAAAATCGCTGTTTTCGGTGGCAATAAATGGACCTCAGTCGGGAATTGCGGAGAGGCAAACGACCACCTTTTCCAACAAGCCTATCCGGTCAATACCTGGGGAACGAGCTTTGTCCACGTAGGGCTTTTGGGACGATCCTCTGGGGAGCTGGTCAAAGTCTTGGCAGCTGAGGACGGTACTGAGGTGTTTGTGAATGGAAATTCTAGAGGCACTGTCAATCAGGGAGAGTTTTTGACCTTGGAGTTTAATGCCGATGAATCAGGGAAGATCGATACCTCCAAGCCTTCATCGGTTTCAGTCTTATCCAAAAGTATGGCCTGCAACAATCCCAGTGCGCCAGGTGCTTCAACTGGCGATCCCTTCATTATCACCTACAGCCCCAGCGAGCAGTTTCTGACCAATTTGACATTCAATTCTATCGATCTTCCTTCCATTGTCAACCACTACGTGAATGTCGTGGTGAAAACCGGGACGCAAAACGGTACAGTCTTCGACGGACAGAATATAGGGAATCGATTTTCAGCCTTGCCCGGGGATGCAAGTTTCCAATTTGCCAGGATCAATATTTCCCGCGGGGTGCATAGCCTCAGAAACCCGGATGGATTTGCCGCCTATTCTTATGGGTTTGGTGAACTCGAGTCCTATGGATACGCGGCAGGTGCTGCACTGGACAATTTGAAGTTTGAGGCGGAAGTGGATTATGACTTTGAAGTGGAAGGGGAAAAGATAGCCTGTCTTGGCCATGAGGGACTTTGGGCGCTAAGTTCTATGAATCCGGATTTTACCTACTTCGTTTGGGATTTCGGAGATGGTTCTCCGACTAAAACGGGACAGCAAGTGCCCCATACTTTCAACAAGGCAGGAACCTATGAGGTGAAAGTTTTAGCAGCACTCAGCCCTAATTCTTGTGAACAGCAAGAGGAAGTGACTTTCGAAGTGGAAGTGATAGAAACAGAGGCGTTGTTGGAAGGCGAACAATCCGTCTGCCCTGAAGTGGAGCAGGTGATGTACAGGGTAAGCGGGCTCTTGAATGTTGCCAGAAAAGAATTCGAAGTCGAGGGAGGTGTGATAGTCAAGGACTATGGAGACTCCGTACTTGTCAATTGGGGGCCAGCAAATTCGAATGCCAAGATTCGCCTGATTCCCTATTCTGAAAATGGTTGCCCTGGCGCAGCGCTTGAGTTGCCGGTGACGATCAATCAGAGAATAGTGGTAGGAGCAGCGAGTGGAGAGCTCGAGGTTTGCTTCGATCCTGCTGTTTCCCATAGCTACTCGGCACCGATTACTGTCTCAGGCAGAGGGTACGAATGGACTGTGACCGGTGGTCAAATTTTGTCTGGGCAGGGGGGAAGCGAGATAGAAGTAACTTGGGATCAGCCTGGTATCATCGGAACGGTCGAATACACCGCCTATAGCCTTGTAGATGCCCAATGCGAAGGGAGGGCTGAGGCAATCCAAGTCAAAGTGGCGGGTGAGTTTGTCGTTGAAACAAAGACGCTTAAGGAAATTACCTGCTCGGGTGACAATTCTGGCAGCATTGCCTTGGATGTACGCGGTGGAGTAGCGCCTTATCGATATGAATGGCTTCATGATCCGGCCCTGAATTCGGCAGAGGCTTTGGGACTGATTGAGGGTGTATACCAGGTGAAAGTAACTGACCAACTGGGTTGTACGCGACTGATTGACAATCTTATACTCACGGCGCCGGAGCCCTTGGAAATTCTGTCTTTGGCTCCAACGGCTGTCTCCTGTTACGGAAAAGCAGATGGAACGGTAAATTTGGCCATCGCTGGAGGAGTGGGGCCTTATACGTTTGAATATTCCGGTCCCCGGGTTTTTTCTGGTCAGATTTCGCTGAGTGATATGCCATCCGGCAACTATGACTGGGAAGTAAAAGATGCCAATGGCTGCAACATTCCGGTCACCTTTGAGATCATTTCCCCCATTGCCTTGGAAGCAGAGGTCCGTCTGGAAAAAGCCGCCTGTCCGGGAGGTTCTAATGGAGAATTGTTTGTCCTGCCCAAAGGCGGTTTGGGGCCCTTTATTTATCTATGGAAAGATCCCGGTCTCAGCGGAAATCTGGTTACCGGCTTGGGAGCGGGGGTCTATGAATTGGAGATAAAAGACGCCACAGGCTGCATCAGCGTTGGCAGGGGAGTAGTAAGAGAAGCCGCTCCCGACGTCCGTATGCCCACGGGTTTTGACCCAAGACAAAGTCCCGGAGTCTATCGGGGTGTGACTTCCTGCGAAACTAACTTTCGGCTTTGGATCTATAACCGCTGGGGCCAATTGATCTACAGTGGAACAGAGGGGTGGGATGGAAGAGCAAATGGAGAGGATGCGCCAGCAGGCACCTATACTTACTTGGCGAGATACGATTTCGATTTGGAGGGAGTACCTCAATCCAGCGAATTCAGAGGTGGATTTACCCTCATCCGCTAGTCAAAATTGATTCCCTTGACGGTGATTTTATAATCATAAGTCAGCTGCTAAAAACTCAATCCAAAAACTGAGTCTAAATTGGAGGATTTCAATAGTTTTGCTTCCGAATGATTTTTGACCTCACATGAAGAAGATTTTGATTACCGGCGGGGCTGGTTACATCGGTTCGCATACTGCCGTTGAAATGTTGAAAGCCGGAATGGAACCGGTTATTTTGGATGATCTATCAAATTCGGACATAAAGGTCTTGGACCGTCTCGAAGAGATCACTGGAAAGAGGCTCGCTTTCTACAAAGGAGACTGCAACGACAAATCCATGCTTGATTCGATTGCTAAGGAACATAAGCTGGAAGGTGTGATCCACTTTGCCGCATTCAAAGCTGTGGGAGAGAGCACGGCCCAACCCTTGAAGTACTACCGTAACAATGTCGGTTCTTTGGTTGTGCTACTGGAATTTATGAAAGAGCAGGGGATTAAAGACCTGGTCTTTTCATCTTCCTGCACGGTTTACGGGCAGCCTGAGGTGCTTCCCGTGACCGAGTCTACGCCAAGGCAGGAAGCGGAAAGCCCCTATGGAAACACCAAAAAGATTTGTGAGGACATCCTGGTTGATTTTGTAAAGAGCAAGCCAGGCCTGCGAGTCGTCGCACTACGGTATTTCAATCCTGTCGGTGCGCACACAAGCGCAAAAATAGGCGAACTTCCTCTGGGGGTTCCGGCGAATCTCGTTCCCTTCATCACCCAAACGGCTGCGGGGATTCGCGAAAAACTTACTGTTTTTGGAAACGACTACGATACCCCTGACGGAAGCTGTGTGCGGGATTACATCCATGTGGTCGACTTGGCCGATGCCCACGTGAAGACGCTAGGCTATCTTCAAAACCAAGAGGATAATTTTTATGATGTTTTCAATGTGGGAACCGGAAATGGAAACACGGTTTTGGAGGTGATCCATGCCTTTGAAAAGGTTAGCGGACTAAAACTCAACTACGTGATCGGACCTCGCAGGCCTGGAGATGTGGTGAAGACCTGGGCGGATACGACCAAGATCAACAAAGTATTAGGTTGGAAGCCCAACTACTCCCTTGAGGATTCCATGCGGGACAGCTGGAATTGGCAGAAGGGCCTTGCCTAAAACCTCAGAACCGGGATAAAATCCCGGTTTTTTATTCTAACACACTTAAATGTGACCGAGGAAGTTTAGACACTTCCCAAGTGGATAATTCATTGCCATTCCCACTAATGGACTTCCTTTTTTACTCTGCTTTTAAAACTTTTACAGGTTCAATTTGTCCTGCCCGAATGGTTTGGGATAGGACAATCATAAGCCCGAGCACGGCCACCAAAGCAAAGCCTATACTTATATTTAAAAAACTCAAGTTAACCAGATTGCTACCCAGATCCTGTCTAATCAAATCACCGACAAAAAAGCCAGCCGGAACACCAATAAGGCCTGCAATTAGCATAAGAATGCCAAAATTTCTGGTGGCTGTCCACACCAATTTTGGGTTGCTTGACCCCATTAATTTTCTTATACCCAGTTCTTTAGTGCGTACCTCTACGGAGTAGCTTGCTACACCTAAAATTCCCAACCCGGCGATTATATAAACAATGAGGGCAAGGCCGCCAAAAATACCGATTCTATCTCCACTGCTTGCTCCTGAATAATGGTGTTCTTTTAAATTGTGAAGATTTGCTGTTTTTTCAGGAAAATTTTTATTCCATAAGGTTTGAATGGCTTCGGCCGCAACCAATTCTGTATCCGGCTTTGTTTTTATGATAAGGGTGGATATTTCATTTGGCAAATACCGATACATTAAAGGGCGTTGTTCATCAATAATTTCATTGGGCATGATACCAATAACTTGTACGTAGGCAGAATCCAGCATTAGATTTTGCCCCACTAAAGTCTCTGATTCAGATTTCAATAATTTTGCAGCTTCTTCATTCACCAACACATATTGCTCTGAACTTAGAGGCATATCATCAGGAAAATTCTCTCCTGATATTAACCTGATACCTTCAGTTTCAATTGTTTTTGGGTCGATACTTACATAATTTATTTCCAGAATTTTATCATTTAATGATACAGAAGATTTGCCCAGTTTCATGGGTTTATGATACCAGTTTGTTGCCAGAGTAGTTTCTACTTGGCTTAACCGGTTAATATCGTTTAGAAGGTTATTATATTTTTCGCCTTTCAAATCAAGTGTCAGGACATTAGCTGGCACAGTTGATTCTATGATGGCACTGCTTTTTAATTCATAATCGGCCAGCATGACCACCTGTATCATAAGCATGATGGTTACTGAAAATTGTAGGACAATCAAACCTTTGTAAACAGCTACACCCCGGAACAGCTTTATATTCTTCATTTTACGCAAAATCTGGGTTGGCCGAAACGCTGACAAAAGCCAAGATGGAAATGCCCCAGCGACGAGACCTGTGATAATTGCGTAGGTTAGCAAGCCTAGAATTAAGGTGACATCCAGAGAAAAAGCCACCTTGAAATCCGGATCTGGTATGTAGTTCATTAAAATCATAACACACGGCACTGTAAACAACAAAGCCAACAGGGAAACAAGGGTCGATTCAATTAAAAATTGACCAATGATTTGTCTTCTTGTGGCTCCTATCGTTTTGCGAACACCTACTTCTTTCGCACGGGAGAAGGCACGCGCCAATGCCAAACTGATATAGTTGAAAGCAGATAAAAGGGTTATGGATAGAATCATTAAAAGCTGCAATTTTATACCCTCCCAGCTTCCTCCCGCATTGGCGTCATTTTTAATGTCTTTGTTTTGAGGGGTAATATCTTCTATGGGTTGTGCCAAAAATTGAAGATTGCTCTTTTCCAATCTCCGATTATAATTTTGAAGCGTTGTATTGAGCTGCTTTACATCATTTTCTGAATTTAATCGGGCGTAAATCGTTGAACTCTTAAAGTCTCCCCAACTTTGGGAAATGTTACTGATTGCACCTTCTTTCTCCAGCATTTCAGCAGAATTAATAGATACTATTGCCTCAAGGGGCAAATGTGTTTCTAAAGGTGGGTCCTGGATAATTCCCTCAACTGTATAAGAACCTAAATTTTCAATTTGAACAGTTTGCCCTAAAGCATTGGTGTTTCCAAATATCTTCTTTGCTGCTTTTTCAGTTAAAAAAAGGCTGGTATTATTGGTAAGACTTTGTGCATTACCTGACAACAAATTGAAGCCAAAAACATCGAAAAAAGAAGGCTCTGAAAATGCAATGTCAAGAGGTACATCGCCTTTATCTGTTTGCAAGTTATGTTTTCCTGCCAGTCGAACTTTTACTGTTTTTTCAACAAAAGAGATATTTTCCAACAGAGGCGCCAATGGCAATGGAGCTGTTGCCCACTTGGTTTGTTCCCCCTCATTTGTTTCCTGCGTGAGTATCCGAACCAGGTGATTTAATTCGGGATGAAAATGGTCTGTATCGAGCGTGGCTTTGATGAATGTGAAAAGAATAACACCAACCGCCATACTCAGGGACAAGCTCAGGATATTGACCAATGAAAAAAGTTTGTTTTTCCAGAGTATGCGTTTAGCGATTTTTAAATTGTTCTTTAGCATGAATCAAAGGGTGAATTTTTTATGAAAAACTGGCCAAAAACTGAAGTGGGGGATGCCTCTCAATTCCTTTGGCAAAGTTGGTGCCTGAAAACAACCCGTTAATTATCAATATTTTATATAATTTTTTATTAAAACGTGTTCGATTTTAGACACCCTGATGTATCGATTTGATTCTGTCAAGTAAAAAATGTTTTCACCCAAAAAAGATATTACATCTGTTCAGTCCGACTATGTCTGATGCTGAACCGATCAGATGGTCCGTAATGAATTTCTTGAGTTGAGGCATCACATCTTCGCCTGGGGACTTAACCAATAGTAAATTGGTATTAATAAAAAGGCGTAGTTAAAAACTACGCCTTGGAAATCGTTCAAACTGCACCCAGTCCTGATTATCATTTGTCTAAACCAAGTAGGGGAATTGGGATTGACAGATACAATTTAATTCTTCTTCATTCCTTTTGCCGTCCTGTCTTCATAAGCAGGAGCAGGAGTCATGGTAGATGGATGGGAAGGAATGAGTTTCAATACTTCTTGGACCACCCTTTCCATCTGAGGATCCCGCCCCTGCATCATCAGGTTGGGATCATCCCATACGACGATGTCAGGGCTTACACCTTCACCTTCCCAAAACCAGTGTCCGGCATTGTCATAGAGTCTAGCGTCCGGCACAGTGATTCCTCCACCGTCTATCAACTGATGTCCCGTAGCCGGTCCAACCAAAATCCCAAGTGTATTTTCACCGACTATCGGTCCTGCTTTTAACACTTTGAAAGCCCAAGGAAGTCCATCACCGCCGGATCCCGCCCAACCATTAATCAGCATACCCATCGGGCCGGTGTTGGCTTTGATCGGGTTGGTATGGTCACGGCCATGTCTCCAATGAAGGTTATAGACTACAGGTCTTTGGAGCAATTCCAAAAATCTGTCCGCCAATTGCCCTCCACCATTGAATCTTTCGTCGATGATAAATCCTTTTTTGTCCAGTTGGCCATAATACATGCTGACCAGTTCACGCTGACCGTCACCTCCTGTATTGGACATGTATACATAGCCAAGCTGTCCGTCGGATAGCTTCTCGACAAGTTTTCTATTATTCTCCAGCCACTCCAGATACCGGAGATTTCCCTCCTCAGCAGGAGTCAGACAGGTGATGACCACGTCATTGCTTGATTCGGCATTTCCATTTTTCTGCCCGACCGTCAACGAAACGGTCTTTCCGCTCAGACCTTCAAATGCCGCATACGGATCTTTGTTTGGATCGAGCTTGATGCCATTGACTGCAAGGATATAATCGCCTTCCTCCACCTCAATACCAGGCCTGTCAAAAGGCGACCTTACTTCGGTATTCCAGGCAGCAGGTTTTACAATCCTCTTTATTTTATATCGGTCTCCCTCTTTTTCCCACTCGATTCCAAGAAATCCTGTCATCAATGGAGTCACTGATTCTACATCACCGCCATTGGTATACGTGTGTCCTGCGGCAAGTTCTGCCTGCATGTTGGATTGGATGTTGGTGATGTCCCAGCGGGTTCGGGCATCTTTGATCAAGGCTCCATAACGCTTCCTCATATCTTCCCAATCCACTCCCTGCATATTGGGATCGTAGAAGAAATCCCTGTATCGTCTCCAAGTATCATTGAAAATCTGATTCCATTCTTCCCTAGCCACCCAATTCATCACAAGACCATTGGTAGGGATCGGTTTTTCCATTTTTTGGCCGGCGTTTGCAGCTATGATTCCAAATTGTCCATTGCTAGAAATCAAAATGGATTTGCCATCGGCAGATACTTCGTAATTGTTGATTTTGTCCAAAATGGTTTTTTCCTCCCTTTCCTTGATATCATAATACATCAAAGTCGATCCATTGTCTCCCGAGCCGGTTCGAGGATATCTCATAAAAACCAATTTGTCGTCAATCGCTTTCATCTTTCCAAAATTCCCCGGTTTGACTGGAAGGATTACCACCCTAGACTCCAAACCATCAAAATCAATGGATACCTGAACGCCATTGGATTTCTTCTCTTCAGGTTTCTTTTCTTCAGGTTTCTTTTCGTCGGGCTTCTTTTCCTCAACTACCGTAATGGAGTCATTTTTTGGTGCCAAAAGGGAAGCCACAGATTTACTCAAGCTGATTGCCCCGATTTGGGTTGCATTGGGATACACCCAGGTACCGTCACCCAAAGCTGAGTACACAGGTTCCATATTCCGGTTGGTCTGGAAAAAGAGGTATTTCCCGTCCTTGCTAAACACCGGCGAATCATCTGAATAATAACCTGAAGTCGCCTGAGTCAATTTGTTTCCTTCTACATCAAAGATAAAAATGGCCGTATTCGCATTTTCGAGTCCTATCGGGAAAGAGACATATTTAGAATCCGGAGACCAAGAGATCGGGAATCCCGGTGCTCCCCCGTGTCCGAGGACCCAATGGGTATTTCCTGCTTTTTTGATCTGACCTGAGACAGCATCCACAATGGAGATATCATGCTTTTCATCAATGAAAGCTAATTTTTTGCTGTCGGGAGACCAATGCAAAGTATATCCAAATCCGCCTTTTCGGTCGGTAAGTTTTTTGGCTTCCTGATTGCCTTGGGTATTTTGAAGGTATATTTCATATTCCCCTGATCGGTCACTCCAATAGGCGACGGATTTGCCATCCGGAGACCAGGCAGGGCTGTGGTCCAAAGCACCGCTTGATTGGGTCATGTTGAGAGTGAATCCTTCCTTCGAAGGGACATTGAACAGCTCGCCTCTTGCCTGAAAAACAACCCTTTTGGCATCTGGGGAAACGGTCATATTGGTGATGTTTTTGCTCACATCTTTTTGTTGGGCCATCTCTACCGAAAGGTCACTGACCACATGAACATCTACTTTCTTGTAGTTTTTGGTAGCCAGGTCCATGAGGTAAAGATCTCCGCCCATTTCAAATACCAATTCCTTTTCACTTGCGGATAGATAGGAAATATCAAAATCCTTGAAGGTGGTCAGCTGTGTCAAAGCTTTGGTTTTGGTATCATAAGACCAGATATTTAGTCTCATGTCGGGGTTTTCATCCGAAAGGAAATAGACCGTATTGCCCGACCAGGCAGGTTTGCCGTCTATAGCTATTCTGTTGGTGACATTTTCGACCTTTTTGGAAGCCATATCATAGATCAGGATATCAGAGTTGTTGCCACTTCGCATCCTCTTGAAAGGATAATTTTCAGTGATTTTGGTGATGTAGGCCAATTGCTGTCCATCAGGTGAAAAACTGGCCAATTCGCCGTAAGGCACAGGCAACTTCTCAGGAAATCCCCCTTCTTTGTTGACCAGGAAAAATTGGTTCAACAACCTTCTTCCGCCCAATTCTCCGGTCGACCCGATGAGCAACTGCTTCCCATCAGGATGCCAGTCGATCATTCGGTCAGGAAAAGACTTGTAAGTCACCCGGGTTGGTACGCCACCGGTAACCGGCATCATAAATACATCCAGGTTGCCATTATAGCTCGCTGAAAATGCGATGGACTTTCCGTCAGGGGAAAATCTCGGCCATGATTCTTCACCGGGCGAACTTGTCAATTGGATGGCCATGCCTCCCGCTTTGGGAACTGTCCAGATATCTCCTCCAAACACAAAGGCAATATGCGTATCGGAGACGTCCATGTAGCGCATCAATTTCGCATTGATCTGGGCGAAGGATGGCAAAACTGTACACATGAAAAAGAGTAAGGTGAAAATGTTTTTCATAGTGGTTTGGGTTTTGGTAATTTTCAAAAGTTAAAAATTAAACCCGGCTTTTTTCCAAACCTTGTTTTGAAATAGGGTAATTCTGGGGTAGAAAAAATAAAGACCTCAAAGGGGTTCGGAACCCATAATTATCACCTCAAAGCACATAATTATCAGTTCGGAACTGAAATGCCACGGCTAAAAGGTGAAGATGATCGGCTTGGCGATTTGAGGAATTGGTGATGGGCTGGCAGGTAGAGGATTCGCCAATTGTAAATTGGTTAGGATAGGAGGGTGTTTTACAAACTAAACCCAGTCCCGATTATCATTTGTCTACGGCCAATTGGAGATTTAGCCAATTGCAAATTGGTATGAATAAAAAGGCGTAGTTACAAACTACGCCTAGGCCAACGTCTAAACTACGCTTAGTTGGGAAATTCCATTTTGTCCCAACTGAAAATATTTTGGTGAGACATAATAATATTACATATTATGCATAAGACCAAAATGCTCGTCAAACTTTATTCATTTCAGCCCCATCTATTTTCAAGTGTTATTATGTCATCGCTTAGTAACGCTGTCACCGCATCTTTAACGTCAGCATTTGATTGACCTAATCTCTCAGATACGTAATTTTCGTCTATACTTTTACTTAGTCCAAAAAACTTGCTCACCATTTTTGGTCTTTTATAAAAGATATAGAATTCATGTCCGTAGTCATTCTCTACAATAGAGATACTAAGTCCATGTCTGTTTGTTTTGTTTTCAAATTCAATTGATGGTGAATAATAGATTTCACTTTCCTTAGCTCCTTTCATTTTGTCTAACAAGTCAGCCCAAGGAAGTTTGTCCAAAATGTCTAAGATTTTATCTTTTTCAATTTCTCCCAAGTCGATTGGTTCTTTTTTTAAAGGGTCACATATACTGTATCTAAACATGTCTATAATTATACTTTTATCAGTCGTTATTTTTCTGTCCAAAAAACTTGCGCACAACGTTTTGCAGATTGGCGATGGGCGGGCTTTTTAGCACAAAACTTGATTTGAAAAATTAATGTTTGATTATCCACAAAACTGTCTTTGGAACACTAAACCCGTCTTTTGGGTAGGTGCTGTTAGCTGTGGTATTTCTTGTCATAGCTTAATTTTCCCTCCTTTAATTTTTCCACTTTCAGTAAAGTTATCAAATTCCTGTCCTTGAATAATTGTCCAACCGAGTTCTGTTAGTTTGTCTTCGGGTAGTTGTTGGTTATTGTATTCCGTCAAATGTAGATTTCCATATTTGCATAAATGAAACTGAATTTGTTCGTCTTTGTCAAATAAGAAAATGTATTCTGCTACACTTGGGTCGCAACGAGTTGTCCAAAAGAGAATTTCAATAAATTCCGGCAAACTATATATGTCAATTTCAAATGCTTCTTTAAAAGTTTTGTCTCCAACAATTTTTTCAAGTGTCTTGTATGCTTCCTTTAATGGCTTAAAGTTGTTGTCTCTGTTTCCAAAGAAGTCAAGTTTTAAGTGAGAAATTATAATGAGGTCAGTAGCATTTATTGTCTTAAATAACTCGGTTAGTTTTCCTGATAACTTATTTGTAAAAGTTTCAATGTCCGAATGTCCTATTCCAATAATTTTATTGAAAGTCGAATAGTTTGTTTCTTCATTCTTTATGCAGTCAAATTTTTCCCAATACAAATGCTCTTCATTGTCGTCCTTATAATATTGTAGCATTTCTTCATCGTAAAATGCTTTCTGCATTTTAGTCAGTTCAGAACCAATAATTCTCTTTGTCTTTACGATTTCGTTTCTTGAAGTGAGTGTCGTCATAATATCACAGCTAACTTGTTTATTCATTCACTTTTATCTCGCTAAGTTTCCGGTTTTGGATCGATTGGTGAATGTTTGTCGCGTTTATTTTTGAACTCAATCATGGAGGGCTTAGATTTTTTAAATGCGTAATTTCTCCCTTTTTTCTAAAGCCAAATTAACACTTTCGTCCAAAATACCTTTTCCCTTAAACCAAAAAAGCCATCTAATTCTCATTAAATGGATTCCGCTTCTCGAGGTTTGTAACCTCGAGAAATTATCATCGGATTTAAAATCCTGGGATAAGACCTCCAAATTGCAAATTTGGAGAGCCGATTAATACCCCGCTGCCTGCCCGTCTTTCCTAGACTCAGAAGCGCCGATATAGACTTTCCTGACTTTGTCATAATAAATGGCTTGGTAGCCTCCATAGGGCCCGATGCTGTACTCAATGCGGTGGCCCATCTCTTCCAGTTTTCGGATGACTTCGTAGTCGAATCCGCTCTCTAAGTTAAGCGAACCTCCATTGGTCATCTGTGATCCTGTGGGTTCGGACGAACCGTTATGCCGCATCCTCGGTGCATCGCCGGCTTCTTGCAGGTTCATGCCAAAATCTATCAGATTGACCACAATTTGGGTATGTCCTTGAGGCTGCACCGATCCACCCATCAAGCCAAAGCTGAGGTACGGATCTCCATCCTTGGTGATAAATGCCGGAATGATCGTGTGAAAGGGTCTTTTTCCCTTAGCCAGGGAGTTCCAGTGGTTTGCATCCTGGACATTGAACTGTTGTCCGCGATTTTGCAGGACGAAGCCGAGTCCATCCGGCACCATGCCCGACCCAAACTCATCGTAAATGCTCTGAATAAAGGAAACCATATTTCCGTCTTTGTCCGCAACGGTCAGGTAGGTCGTGTTTCCCTTTTCGATATTGCCTTCTGGGTAGGACATAGCAGCTTGATTGAGATTGATGAGTTTTCTGCGCTCCTCGGCGTAGGCTTTTGAGATCAATAGATCCACCGGGATTTGATTGAAAGCCGGATCAGCATAGAACTTGGCTCGATCTTCGAAAGCCAGCTTTTTTGCTTCGGTAAGCACATGGAGGTATTCCGCACTTCCAAAACCCATTGACTTGATGTCATATCCTTCGAGGATGTTGAGCATTTGAAGCACAGCGATGCCCTGACCATTTGGCGGAAGTTCCCATACATCATAACCTCGGTAGTTCGTGCTTACAGGATCAACCCATTCGGAAGTGTGCTTTTGCAGGTCTTCGTAGCGGAGATAGCCCTCATTTTCCTTCATAAACCGGTCAATCGTCCGAGCGATTTCCCCTTCGTAAAAAGCCGATCTTCCTTCTTTGGCGATCAAAGCGTAGGTATTGGCTAGGTCAGGATTCTTGAAGATTTCACCTTTTTTAGGAGTGTTCTTCCCATTCGGCATGTAGGTTTTGCGGAACCCTGGAATGTCCTGCATCTCCGGCCACATGTGATCCATCTGCCAGGAAATCACCTCTGAGACCGGAAAGCCGTTGGTTCCATAATCGATTGAAGGTTGGAGGATTGACTGCATGGGGAGCTTTCCGAAGCGCTTATGCATCTCAAACCAGCCGTCCACGCAACCTGGAACAGAGACAGGCAGAGGGCCAAGCAAAGGGACATAATTCAATCCTTTTTCCTTGAAAACATCCATCGTCAGCAGTTCAGGAGCTCTTCCACTTCCGTTGAATCCATAGAGTTTTTTGGTTTTAGCATCCCAAATGATGGCAAAGACATCCCCTCCGATTCCGCAGGCTTGAGGTTCCACCAAGCCCAACATCGCATTGGCAGCGATGGCGGCATCCATGGCCGAACCTCCTTTTTTCAAAATGTCCAAAGCAACTTGTGTAGCAAGGGGTTGGCTCGTGGCAGCCATGCCGTTTTGGGCCAAGACTTCGGATCGGGTGGTGAAGGTTTTGCCGGTGACTCGGTCTTGGGAAAAGGAGAGGAGGGGGATAAGTATTCCTGTGAATAGGAGTAAAAGAGCTTTTGGCTTTCGCATGGGATTTAGGATCAAGGAGTCTTTGAAACTAACTCATTGCGAAGACTTTTTGATTACCGAAAGAAAAAAAATAGTCCCTAGACTATGGTCGATAGTCCATAGTTTTTAAAACATTGTTTTAAGTCTAGGGCAAAAATTGGCGGTAGTCCGTTCCTCGAGGTTTGTAACCTCGACAACTTATGCATGGATTTGAAATCCCGGGATAGTGCCTTCAAACTGCAAATTTGAAGGAGCGGCGAAAAAAATAAAACGAAGATGACAGTATTTTGGTAATAGCTGGCCGCCAAGGTTTGAAACTACGTATGAGTTTGTCCTTTTAGCACAAAATATTAATCGGAGAGGCACGGTGGGAAGATTTGCCAGCGAGCCAGCGTTCGGCCCCGTGCGATTGGAGCTTTGGCAAATCTTGACCTTTTGGTTCTTTTGGGTCAAGAAAAAAGAACGAAGAAAAAGAATAGCCTAACTTAAATCCGGAACCATAATTAAATGATTAATGGCTCTGATTTAGAATTTTCCGCTCCTCGAGGTTTGTAACCTCGACAACTTATCCCCGGATTTGAAATCCCGGGATAGCGCCTCCAAACTGCAAATTTGGAGGAGCGGTCTTCTCAGCGTCAGAATAGTATTTTTGAGCCCATTGGACGGCTTAAATTTAAACTGGTTTCTTCTCCTCATCCTCAGGAATGTTATCACATCCCTTTTCAACGATAACCTCTTTTGCTACCACTTTGATGGCAAAATCCTGAGGGTGGATTTCGGTTTCATATTTTTCCGCATAAATCCTGGTAAACGCCGCACCGAAAAATAAGATCAGGCAGGAATAAGACACCCAAAGCAAAATCAACACAACAGAGCCTGCAGCCCCATATGTGGAATCAGGACTTGCCAATCCAAAATATAAATTCAGTAAAATTTTCCCCAAATTGAACAAAATCGAGGTCATAAATCCTCCCAACCACACTGACCTCCATTGGATTTTCATGTCTGGCATAAATCTGAAAATCAGTACAAATAAAAATCCCAAGGCAACTGTTGAAAGACCGAATTCAAAAAAATGAGCTAAATAGACCGTTCCCGGCTCCCAAATTCTGGATAAAAAACCGCTAATCACAGTCAAGGCTGTTGAAACCACAAAACTGATGATCAACAAAAAGGAGATGACCATCACGAAACCCAGACTGAGAGCACGGTCTTTGACTAGCTTCCAAATTCCGGCATCGGGGTCTACTTTGACACTCCAGATTTCATTCATTGAGATTTGGAGCTGGTAAAACACTCCTGTTGCCCCAAAGACCAAGATTACTACACCCATAATGGTTGCGAATACTGTTTGGTCATCTTTTCTGGAATTTTCGATGATTTCCACTACAGAATTGGCGGCATCAGGTCCAATAGCTTCCGAAATCTGCTGAGTGATTTCTCCTTGGACGATCTCTGTTCCCCAAAAAGCACCTACAGAATTGATCACCACGATCAACAGACCAGGCAAAGAAAGGACAGCATAATAAGCCACCACCGCTCCCAATCTCCAAGGATTGTTTTTGTTCCAAAGCTTGAAGGTATCCGCTAATAGCTTGGGCAGGTGTTTGACTTTGAATCCTTGTTTTGAGGCCATTTTATAAGTTTTGTGTCAAGAAGAGGCAAAAAAAGAGCCAAGAAGGAATTTGCAATAAAAACAAATGGAATGGTGGATTTTGAATTACGCAGGTTGAGATGCCTGGATTTCAAAATGATTGAAAATCGGCTTTCTTACTTCTTCAAAATGCGGATAATCCGACCATAAACGATCTCTGACAAAGACCAGGCATTCCCTCCGCTGGTGTTCACAAACTGAATCAACACCGCATCAATTTCCGGATGATAGCGGGCAATACTTGGTTATCCCGGAAGTAGGCCAGTATGCTCATATTCATAGATGGATGAATAAATAGCCTGTTCGTCCTCAGTCAACAGAGAGCCATCATTCAATGCCCTCAAAAAAATCCCGACATCCTGTGCGGTTGCCACCATAGATCCGCCCGGCGAGACAAAATCCAGTCGTTTCACATCGCCTTCAAAATAACGGGCATAGCCGCTGGCAACTTTGCTGGAGTCAACTTCACTTAGCGATCCGAAAGTCTCCGTCAATCCAAGAGGAATTAAAATCTCGCTTTTGATAAAATCCTGGTGGTCATAGCCCAAAGTCTTATCCAGAATATTCCCAATCAACAAATAATTGGTGTTAGAGTAATCATAGCGGCTATTTGGAGCAAAATCCGCAGGATCATCCAATACCAGTTCCAAGAGCTGGTATACATCAGTTGGTGGATTTTCCCAGGGAAATTCGGTATCCTCAATCCAGTCGGGAATACCACTGCGATGTTGAAGTAGCATTTTTAGGGTAATCCGATCTGCATTTTCAATCCTTCTGGCAAGTTCAGGCAGGTATTCAGCAAGGGTTTTGTCCAGAGAAAGCCTTTGATCAGTTACTAGTTTGGCAGTGGCAGCTGCGATATACAATTTGCTGATGCTGGCGATTTTGAACAGGGATTTCGGGTCGGCAGGAACTTGATTCTCTTTGTTTTTCCAGCCTGCGGCAAAAAGTTCGGGTGGCTTGCCAGATCGATCCACATAGACAATGATCCCATCCAACCCAAAATCCACTGCTTCGCTGACTTGCTTCGCCACTGTATCAGGTAGTGGAGCTAACCAAGGTCTAACCAGCGCCCAGGGAATAAATACGAATGAAGCGACAGACACAAAGGCCAAAATGATAATTCGGATCAGTAGCTTTTTGTGTTTCATTGGTTTGTGTGCGTGAAAAAGTTGGATTGGAGTTGATAATATAGATGACAATTAGTTTATATGTATATCCGCTTTTATGCCGGTAACGAGATCAGGAGTCTCTAAAATCTACTTTGAAAGACTATAGTTCCGCCACTTCGGTCTTCGGTCACCGGTCTTCCAGCTCCTAACTGCTTTCAGCTTGATTGCGGATAAGCATATTTTCTTCACTCCAAAACTCTCACCAACAACCTCTCCGACACTTTTTCACTCAAGGTCTCTTGGGGATGATTCTGATAACTGACTACCAAGCTGAGGTCATAGGCTTCGCGCGACAAAACCTTCAACTGAGTTCCCAAGGCCAGTTTACGACTGTTTAAAAACTCCAAAAATTCCGTTGAGGAATTGGTCAAAGCAGTGAGTTGGACTGTCTGTCCGGGTTTGCAGGAAGAAAGAGGGACATATGAAAATTCCTGAATTCTACCCTGATTGTCCGGAATCGGTGATCCGTGCGGATCTATGGTGGGAAAACCCAGCATTTCATCCATTCTCTGGAAAAACTTTGGTGCATGGATATGCTCGACCTGTTCGGCAATTTCATGTACTTCCTCCCATCCAAATCCCATCTTTTTCACCAAAAACATCTCAGTCAACCGGTGCTTGCGGATGATCAGCGCTGCCTCTTTTTGACCCTCAGGAGTCAGAATCAAAGGTTTGTATTTTTCATAGTTCACCCAGCCGCTTTTCTGAAGGCTTTTCACCATGCTGTTGGCTGTGGGAAGACTGACTTGAAGACCATGGGCCAGTTCGGAGAGATTAACTTCTCCCAAAGAATTGGAAAGATTGAAAAGTGCTTTGAGGTAATTCTCTTCGGTGGAGGAAGCCATACTTGGGTTGATTATCTGATCACCCAAAAATACAATAGGTTTTATTATAAAAACAAATTTGTTAGATCGATCTAACTTATTACTTTTGTAAATCTAATTCATCTGATTCATGTCAAAATTTGTTCTGCTTTTCCTTTGCACATTTATTTACATCGGAGAAGGTATTGCCCAGCACAGCCTGAAGGGGCAAGTTTTGGTGGATTCACAACCTCTGGAATTTGCAAATGTGATTCTCAAAGGAACTGGTAAAGGAGGAGTGACTGATAGTCTGGGTTTTTTTCAAATCAATGATATTCCTGCAGGTTCTTACCAAATCCAGGTCTCAAGAATTGGTTTTTTGACAGAAAGTATTCAGGTTAAAATTCCAGATACAAAAACCAAACTTACCTTTGAACTCAAGGAACTGGACGGAAGTCTGGATGAAGTCGTCGTCAGCGGTACCATGCAGGAAGTTTCAAAATTGGACAGTCCTGTACCGGTTGAGGTTTACAAGGCAGCTTTTTTCAAAGCAAATCCAACGCCATCACTATTTGAGTCTCTCCAAAATGTCAACGGCGTTCGGCCTCAAATCAACTGTAACGTCTGCAATACCGGAGATATTCACATCAATGGTTTGGAAGGACCTTATACCATGATCCTGATTGACGGGATGCCAATTGTCAGCGGATTGGCAACAGTTTATGGCTTGACCGGAATCCCCCAGTCATTGATAGACAGGATCGAAGTCGTGAAAGGTCCCGCGTCGACCTTGTATGGTTCGGAGGCAGTGGGCGGGTTGATCAATGTGATAACCAAGCGGACGGAGGTTGCGCCGGTTTTGGCGGCGGATGCTTTCGTTACGGGTTGGGGAGAGGTCAATGCAGATTTGGGGGTGAAAAGTACCTTTGGAAAATCTGTTCAGTCCCTCACCGGATTGAATCTCTTTTGGTATGATCATCCAATTGACAATAACGGAGATGGCTTTACCGACCTCACCTTGCAAAAAAGGTTTTCCCTGTTTCAAAAATTCCAGGTTCAGCGAAAAGCCGGGCGGGTATTTACCATGGCCGGCCGCTATGTAAATGAGGATCGCTGGGGAGGTCAAATGGAATGGACCGAGCAGGATCGGGGAGGAGATAAAATCTATGGAGAAAGCATCCGAACCCGACGATGGGAGGCTTTTGGGACTTATCAATTGCCGGTAAGAGGCTTGGTGAATTTTCAATATTCCCTCAATGGCCATAAGCAGGATTCCTTCTATGGAGACATTCCCTACTTTGCGGATCAGAAAATCGCATTTGGGCAGCTGACTTGGATGAAAGAAGCCGGAAAAAATAACCTGCTTTTAGGTGCTGCTTATCGCTATACTTATTATGATGACAACACTCCGGCCACTGCACAAAACGGCACCGAGAATTTTCCATCGGAGATTCACCTACCAGGAGTTTTCGCCCAAAATGAATTTAAGATTTCCCAGAATCAAAGCCTTTTAGGTGGGATTCGGTACGATTACAACAGCTTGCACGGAAATATTTTGTCTCCAAGGCTGAATTATAAATTGGTCTCCGAAGATAAAAGCACGGTTTTTAGATTATCTATTGGAAATGGTTTCCGGGTAGCGAATGTGTTTACCGAAGACCATGCCGCATTGACGGGTGCCAGAGAGGTTGTGTTTGCGGAGGAACTTGCCCCTGAAAGAAGTTGGAATACCAACCTGAATCTGGTCAAAAAGGTCTATTCAGACCGCGGCAATTACTTTGGATTTGACGGTTCGGTTTTCTACACTTACTTCACCAACCGGATTGTGCCGGACTATGAAACCAATCCCAACCAGATCATCTACGCCAATTTGGATGGAAGTGCAGTTTCTAAGGGAATCTCTCTGAATTTCGATGCCGCCTGGAACTCCGGGTTTAAGGTTTTGGCAGGAGCGACTTTGATGGACGTAAGTTTGGAGGATGATGGTCAGAAAGTCCGTCAGCTCTTGACAGAGCGATTTTCGGGAGTTTGGACGATCGGATATCAGTTTCGGAAAATCGGAATTTCAGTGGATTACACAGGAAATGTGTACAGTCCGATGCGATTGCCGCTATTGGGGGAATTGGACGACCGCGCGGAATATTCACCGTGGTGGAGTATCCAGAATATCCAATTGACCAAGGCTCTTGGCGAAAAGTGGGAAGTCTATGGTGGGGTGAAAAATCTGCTGAACTTCACACCTCCAGCTAACAGCATTGCTCGTGCTTTCGATCCATTCGACAAAAATGTAGTTTTCGACGGGCAAGGTCAGGTAATACCGACCCCTGAAAATCCCAAAGCCTTGACTTTCGACCCGACTTACGTCTTCGCTCCAAATCAGGGGATCAGGGGATTTTTGGGTTTGAGATTTACTATCCTCTAGAAAAATATACTACCGAGCCTAGGTCCCGAAGGGCTACGAAGGACGAACAAACGCATGCCCTCCGATTTTTCTTCAGCTTTCTCAAAGCTTTCTGTATCGCAGCAAAAGCCAACAAAGGAAAAAGCCCGTGTCGGAAACTCGACACGGGCTTTTGGCTATTAGTGGTTAACTCAATTTGATCCTGGGGCACCTGCTTTTGGTTCGGAGCCCATTTTCTTTACAAGGTCTCCTTCTTTCAGTTCTTTGCTGACTACGAAATAGGGGCCAGAGATCACTTCATCACCCTCTTTTAGGCCTTCCAGCACCTCAATGTTTTCATAATCGGAGATTCCTGTTTTGACGGTTCGGATCTTGGCTACGCCATTTTCGCTGACGAATACGAGTTCCTTGTTTCTGGTCGTTCCGCCTGCCAAGGTGTCCACTTGGGTTTCACGCGTGGTGACCGCAGCAAGTGGGATAGCCAAGGCGTCATTTTTGGATGTCGTAAGGATTTCCACCGAAGCCGTCATTCCTGGACGGAACGGGTATTTATTTCCCTGCTTTACCAAATCCTCATAGGAGCTGTTGAGGATCCTGATTTTTACCTTAAACTCGGTCACGGCATCCGCTGAAGCCTTGGTATTCGCCGTGTTGGCGATGCTGGTGACGATACCTTTGAACTTTTTGCCCAATGCGGAATAGGAGTCCACATCGATCAGCGTGGTATCTCCCAAACTGAGACGAACGATATCGTTTTCGTTGACATCCACCCGCACTTCCATCTTGGATAGATCCGCAATGGTCATCATCTCCGTACCGGCCATTTGCTGGGTTCCGACGACTCGTTCGCCCTTCTCTACCAAAAGGCTGGAGACAATCCCAGAAACTGGAGAATTCACGTTGGTGAGGCGGAGATTTTCTGAGGCTTCGTTCACGGAAGCCTGGGAGCTTTTCACGATAAATTCGGAGGCTATGACATTCTGCTTGGCTGCCTCGAGGTCCTTTTCCGCCGAGATGTAGTTTGCACGGGCGGTTTCAAAATCCGCATCAGAGATGGCTTTTTGCTCATAGAGCGTCTTCTGACGGTTGAAATTGAGTTCTGCTTGTGTAAACTGGGCTTCGGAACGCTGAAGGGCAGCCTTTGTTTGGGAAAGATTTGCCATTTGCTGGTTGAGGTTAGCGCGGGTTCTTTCCAAAGCGGAGATGAAGTTGTCGGGTCTGATTTTCACCAATAGCTTTCCGAGCTCGACGGAATCGCCTTCGGCTACGTTGAGTTCGATGATTTCACCTGCGACGTCCGGGGAAAGTTTGACTTCCACCTCTGGTTGGATTTCACCGGAAGCGCTTACTTTTTCGATGATGGAAGTTTTTTTCACGGTGGCGAATTCCACTTCGGTTTCTTTGGCGCCACCGATCCATCCGGCTGATCTGCCGATGATCGCGACGACAATGATGAGTCCCACTGCGCCCAGCAGGTAATAAAGGAGTTTGTTGGACTTTTTAGTAGCCATGGTTTAGTTGAGGTTGATGGGGTTACCGAGATAAAAATCAAGAACTTTTACTCTGAAGATGTAGGTGTATTTTGCGTTTAGCAGGTCCGCCTGCGCGTTGAACAGGTTGTTTTGGGCTACTTGGAAATCGACCGAGTTGATAGCGCCCAGATCAAATCTCTGCTGCGCAATACGGAAGGTCTCTTGCAGGCTATTCACTCTGGTGACGGAAGCCTTGTAGGAAAGATCCGCGGCAAGCGCGCTGTTGTATGCAGTCTCGATATCAATTCTAAGTTGGTTTTTGGCTTCCAACTCAGCCACTTCTTGAATGGCCGTTTGGGCTCGAGCTCTTTGTAGGCTCGACTTGTTGTTGAAATTGGTGAAGATTGGAATGCTCAAGTTGAAGCTCAAAGCTTGGGAAAGGTTGTCTTTGAACTGTTGGGAAAACTCCGGTCTGTCCATGCCAAACACTTGGTCCACATAGTTGGTGAATACGTTGGCGCCTACTCCCAAAGAAGGGTAGAAGGCACCCTTTGCTATCTTTTCCTGATACTCAGCACTGAGCACATTCGCCTCTGCCGCCTTGATCTCAGGCATGATGTTCACTGCCGTTTCGTAGATTTCCTCGCTTGTCTCGGCAGCCATTAGGCCCTCCTGCATTTCAAATTCCGGCTCAATGACGCTGAAATCGTCGGAAAAGGGAATTTGCATGGCCTGGGCCAAGTTCAGCTTGGCGCTTCGGTAGCTATTTTGGGCGTTGATCACCTCCAATTGGTTGGTCGCATTTTGGGACTGAAGATCCAAATAGTCGGACATTGGCAATGAGCCCGCATCTACCAGTTTTTTGGTTCTGGTCATCTGCTCGGTAGTTGTCGCAAGTTGGTTTTCCGCGATCTTCACCTGTTCGCGATTGAATACCACGTTGATGAACAAGTTGATAACATTGAGCGTGATGTCGTTTTTGGTAGCTTCCAGATTGTACAACCCCGCCTCCAGGTCAGTTTTGGCTTGGGCAATTGAATTGTTGATCCTCATCCCTTGGAAGAGCGGTACATTGGAGCTTGCCGAGAAATTGACGTTACCAATCCTGTTTGTTTCAAAGAGGTTGGTTACCGGGTTGATGGAGCGACCCCATCTCACCCCATAGCTGGATCCAGTACTAAGGGAGGGGTAGCGCTGCCCTTTGTTTTGTAGCAGCGTTGCCTCTGTGATTTCCTGGTTTAGTTCGGTACGCTTCAGAGTCAGGTTGTTTTCCAAAGCAATGTCTATGGCGGTCTGAAGGTCGTAGGGGCCTGGGGGAACTTCCTGCTGCGCATTGGTAAGACCCGAAAGTCCACATAAAAACAATACTAGCGTAAAAATCTTTCTCATAAGTATTAGTTGGTTTTGCCGGGGTTTTTGTGATTAAAGGTCAATATCGGGAATGTAAATCAGTTGGGAAATCCAGGGAAGCGACTTGAGATAGCTAGTCGTGATCTCCCGGATTCCCGAATCCATTTCAATCACGTGGCAGGCAACGTCGTTTTTACCTTTGCGGGAGACCGACATGGTCGCAATATTGGTCTTTTCCTGGGCGATGACGCTCGAGATAAAAGCAATGGCTCCGGAGATGTCCTCGGCTTTGATAATCAGTGTATGGTTTTGGGCCGAAAAATTGGCGACAAATCCATCAACTTCGGCGATATTGATCACGCCGCCGCCTAGACTTTCGCCCACCACTTCGATTTGTCTGTCTCCTTTTTTGAGGTTGAGTTTAATCGTATTGGGATGGTGGATGGAGGAGTTTCCTATGGATTTGAATTTGTAGTTCAAGCCTCTTTCAGCAGCGATTTCCAGTGCATTTTTGATTCTGGAATCGTCGGTCTTGAAGTCCATCAATCCACCCAATATTGCCCGGTCACTGCCGTGGCCTTCGTAGGTTCTTGCAAAGGAATTATAAAAGGTGATGGAAGCCTCATCGGGTATTCCTCCCAGTATGCGGATGGCTGCTCGAGCGATTCTAACGACCCCTGCAGTATGAGACGATGAGGGGCCGATCATCACCGGACCTATCATATCAAATACACTGCTTTTGTTTGCCATGGCGACTTCTTATCCAATTTTGGTGCTAACACTTTTCCTGACTCAAGAATAAGTTATTTTTTGTATTGTTTCGGCATTTTGGTGGCGTTAAGGTGCTTTTGTTTACTACTTTTAACACCTTCTTTTCTGAACAATTACAATATCTGATCGAATTTGAACACTTTTATGAGCGAAACTGATACAGTTTACGTTTTCGATTCTCCAACCTCCACCTGGCTCCCAGCTTCCGAGTTTCCTGTTCCCAATCGCGCCATGAATTTTGGCGATGGCTTGTTTGAAACGATGGTGTTTGACGGGGAAAAAATCCGCTTTTTTGATTATCATATTGATCGGCTCCAGCGGGGGATGCGCATGCTGAAGATAGCTGGATTTGGATCGCGGTTTTTGGCTTTACAGGATTGGATCAAGGAAGTGTATCCAGGGCAAAGACTTCGAATACGTTGGAATGTATTCCGCACCGGCTCGGGAAAATACACTCCCATATCCAATGACGCAGTGCAGACTTTGCATATTCAGGTGTATTCTCCTTCGCCCCAAGTAAAACCCAAGACTTCATTTTCTGAACAGGTGGTGCTTTTTCCTTTTCCCTGGAGTCCATGCAAGACCCTCAACGCGCTGCCCTATGTGCTAGCCGCTCAGGAGCGTGAGGAGCGGAAGCTGAATGAGCTGATTTTGACCGATCACAAGGGTAGCGTGGCAGAGGCGAGTTCATCAAATATTTTCTGGAGAAAGGGCAGAAAGATATTTACTCCGGCCTTGGAATGCGGATGTATAGCAGGCGTGGCCAGGAGAGCTATCATGGAGAAAGTGCCTAGGATGGTCACCCAGGGTGTATTCCGGCCAAACGAACTTTTGGGCGCTGATCAAGTCTGGGTTTCTAATGTGACGGGTATTAGTTATTTGGAAAAAATCGATTCGATGGAATTTTCTACCGAGATATGGGAGCCTTTGCTGGAAATTTTTGAATAAATCCGAGCTCTCCGATTTTTTTGCTGAGACCTTTCGACCAAACCCTTATATTTATCGACCTTAATTTGTAAAATTTAAACTAAAAGCTCTCAACATTACCCAAAACCACCAACCTAAGCTCTAACATGCTGCTAGAACCCATTGACCTCATTGTCTTTTTTGGCTACTGTTTCCTGATCATAGGAATGGGCATCTTTGTCTCCCGGGAGAAAAAGGGCCACGTCAAAAACTCCTCCGACTACTTTCTGGCTTCGAAAGCCCTCCCTTGGTGGGCGGTAGGAGCTTCCCTTATCGCTTCCAATATCTCCGCCGAACAGTTTATCGGCATGTCCGGATCCGGTTTTGCCCTCGGCCTGGCGATCTCCACCTACGAGTGGATGGCTGCGGCGACCCTGCTGGTAGTGGCGATCTTTTTCCTGCCCGTATATATCAAAAAGGGCATCTACACCATGCCGGGCTTCCTCCTGGACCGATACGACACCCGGGTTAGGACGACCATGGCTGTTTTCTGGCTTTTACTTTACGTCTTTGTGAATCTGACCTCCGTGTTATATCTGGGGGCGCTCAGTTTGAATACCATCCTCAATGTTCCTATGGTCTACGGGATCATCGGTCTAGCCCTTTTTGCCATGATTTATTCCATTTACGGAGGCTTGAAGGCAGTGGCTTGGACGGACGTGATCCAGGTAGTGTTTCTCATCGCTGGAGGGCTTGCCACTACCTATATCGCATTGCAAATGGTAGGCGCTGGAGACGCTTGGGAAGGCCTGGGAATCCTTCGCAAGGAAGTTCCCGGACATTTCTCCATGATTCTGAGCAAGGGTGAGATGATGATCCCAGATGGTAAGGGCGGTACCAGAGATGCCTATCTTGATCTTCCCGGCCTGTCGGTATTGATCGGAGGGATGTGGATCACCAACTTGAGCTATTGGGGATTTAACCAGTATATCACGCAGCGGGCATTGGCCGCCAAGAGCTTGGATGAAGCACAAAAGGGGATGATCTTTGCGGGCTTTCTCAAGCTCCTGATGCCTCTGATTGTCGTTATCCCAGGGATTGCAGCTTTGGTAATCGTTAACAATGGGCTTGACGCCGGATTCATCAGCTCTATGCAGGATCCAGCGACCGGAATTATCAAATCTGACCGTGCCTATCCTACTTTACTTCAAGTTTTGCCAGTTGGTTTGAAAGGCTTGGCATTTGCCGCTTTGACTGCTGCAATCGTTTCCTCTCTGGCTTCCATGGCCAACAGCACTTCGACGATCTTTACCATGGATATTTACAGCAAGTATTTCGGTAAAGGATCCTCTGAAGCAAATCACGTGAAAGTAGGTCGGATCACCGCGGTAGTAGCATTCGTCATTGCGGCGATTGTTGCACCTGCTCTGGGACAATTGGATCAGGCTTTTCAGTTCATCCAAGAATATACCGGATTTATCAGCCCAGGAGTATTTGCGATTTTCTTTTTTGGGGTCTTTTGGAAGAAAACAACCTCTAATGCGGCTCTCGTTGGAGCAGGATTGAGTATTCCCCTTTCAATAGTATTAAAAATTGTATTCCCGGACTTGCCGTTCCTTGATCGAATGGGTGTCGTATTTCTGGTATTGGCAGCCTTGATGATCATCATCTCCTTGGCGGAGGGCAAAGGCAAAGACCATCCTAACAGCATCGATATCAATGCCGATCTTTTCAAAACCAGTACTGGATTTAAGATTGGCGCTATCCTGATCGCGGGTATCATCGCGGCACTTTACACTATTTTCTGGTAAAAAAGAATGAGAAGATTACTATTGGGCATTGACATAGGAAGCTCCTCTGTCAAAGCTTCGCTACTCGATGCAGAAACAGGAAAATCCATTGCTTCCAAGGCATTTCCCGAGGAGGAAATGGGGATCGACGCACCTGAAACCGGCTGGGCGGAGCAAGATCCCGACATGTGGTGGAGATATGCCAAAGACACCATTGCATATGTTCTTAAGAAAGCCACGGTAGAAAAAGGGGAACTCAAAGGAATAGGAATCGCCTATCAAATGCATGGATTGGTGTGCGTCGACAAAGACCATAATGTCCTCAGGCCTTCCATCATCTGGTGCGACAGCCGAGCCGTAGGTATCGGCGAAAAGGCTTTTAAAGGTCTCGGTGAAGATTACTGCTTGCCCCATCTGCTGAATTCACCCGGTAATTTTACGGCATCCAAGCTCCGTTGGGTCATTGAAAACCAGCCCGATATAGCTGCCAAAATCCATAAGATTATGCTTCCGGGCGATTTTGTCGCGATGAAACTGAGCGGGGAAATCCTCACCTCGGAGACTGGGCTTTCCGAAGGGATCTTTTGGGATTTCAAGGAGAATGGCCTGAGCGAAAAGCTCCTGAAGCAGATGGAAATTCCCATGGATTGGATCCCGGATGCCGTTCCTTCTTTTTCCCTACAAGGAAAAGTGACAGAGGCTGCGGCCAAGGAGACGGGATTGGAGGCAGGCGTACCGATTTCCTATCGTGCGGGTGACCAGCCCAACAATGCCTTTTCACTCCAAGTTTTAAAGCCGGGAGAGCTTGCAACCACAGCGGGTACCTCAGGGACCGTCTATGGCGTCTGCGATACCCCGCTCTACGATCCACACTCCAGGGTCAATACTTTTGTCCATGTCAACCACTCTGCCGAAAAGCCTTCCTATGGTGTTCTGCTCTGCGTAAACGGAACCGGCATCCTAAACTCTTGGCTAAAGAAGGTAATGGGAGGGAAATGGATCGCTTATGAGGAGATGAACTCCATCGGCAACGGTGCACCTATAGGCTCAGAGGGTTTGGTCTTTATCCCCTTTGGAAACGGAGTCGAGCGAATCATGCAAAACAAACCCGTAGGCGCTCATCTACTCGGACTCGATCTCTTGAAGCATGACCGCAAGCATGTGGTGCGATCAGCACAGGAGGGGATAGTCGCCTCCCTGACCTATGGATTCCGAATCATGAAAGATATGGGTATGAACCTCAAGACCGTAAAGGCCGGTCGGGCAAATATGTTTCTCAGTCCTTTGTTCAGAAAGACGTTTGTTCAGATGAATGAGGTAAATTTGGAATTGTACGACACCGATGGGGCTCAGGGCGCGGCTAGGGGTGCCGGAATCGGCGCAGGGGTGTTTTCCTCGCAGTCAGAAGCTTTTTCCGGCTTGGAGTTGCTGGAAACGCTGGAACCAAATCCGATATTTAGCCAGCCATATATGGATGCGTATTTTCATTGGGAAACCAAACTGAACGAGATATTAAAATCCGGAATCGCCGGATAAAAACATACAAACCTATTTTACCTAAATAACCAATTAAACTATGTCCAAGACCTATTTTCCAAACATCGGCAAAATCAAGTTTGAAGGCCGAGAAAGTGAAAACCCATTAGCCTTTCGTTTTTACGATGAAAACCGTGTCGTAGCTGGCAAAACGATGAAGGAACATTTCAAATTCGCCATTGCTTACTGGCATTCCTTCTGTGCGACTGGCGCGGATCCTTTTGGCCCCGGCACTATCAAACATGCCTGGGATGAAAGTGCGGATCCCATCCAGCGTGCGAAAGATAAAATGGACGCGGCTTTTGAGTTTTTTACCAAGATCGGGGTAGAATATTACTGTTTTCATGACATCGATTTGATCGATGAAGGCGTGACGCTAGAGGAATACGAGGAACGTATGAAAATCATCACTGACTACGCGCTGGAAAAACAGAAGGCGACAGGGGTGAAGCTGCTTTGGGGCACTGCCAATGTCTTCAGCAACCCTCGCTACATGAATGGAGCCTCAACCAATCCAAACTTTGATGTACTGGCCTTCGCCGGAACCCAGGTGAAAAATGCGATTGATGCGACCATCAAACTCGGCGGCGAGAATTACGTGTTCTGGGGCGGCCGCGAAGGCTACATGTCCCTGCTCAATACCGACATGAAGCGTGAAAAGGACCACCTTGCGAGATTCCTGACTATGGCTCGTGACTATGCGCGCAAAAATGGATTCAAAGGCACTTTCTTCATTGAGCCTAAGCCAATGGAACCGACCAAGCACCAGTATGACTACGACTCTGAAACCGTGATCGGCTTCCTGCGCCACTATGGATTGGATAAGGATTTCAAATTGAACATTGAAGTAAACCACGCCACGCTTGCGGGCCACACTTTTCAGCACGAGTTACAGGCGGCTGCCGATGCAGGCATGCTGGGCAGCATCGACGCCAACAGAGGTGATTACCAAAACGGTTGGGATACCGATCAGTTTGCGCTAAACCTTCAAGAACTTGCCGAGTCACAATTGGTGATTTTGGCCGCTGGAGGTCTGCAAGGAGGAGGGGTGAACTTTGATGCCAAAATCCGTAGAAATTCCACCGATCCAGAGGACTTGTTCCTGGCCCACATCGGTTCCATGGATGCTTTTGCAAGAGGCTTGTTGATCGCTGCGGATATCATGGAAAAGTCCGACTACCTGGAAAGAAGAAAGACTCGCTATGCGAGCTATGATGCGGGAAAAGGGAAAGATTTCGAAGAAGGCAAGCTGACGCTGGAAGACTTGAGAAGCCATGCATTTGCATCCGGTGAGCCAGCTCAGATCAGTGGCAAGCAGGAATACTTCGAAAACCTGATCAATCGATTCATCTAAAAATAGAGATGCAAAAAGCAAAATCCCGGGGCAATCGCTCCGGGATTTTTTGTTAAAGCGTCTCATGGATTTCTAAAGAATGGCTCTCAAAGAGTCCGAAAGGCTTCGAGGATTGAAGTTGTTTCCTATACCGAATTTGATTGAAACGCTGTGTTACCAGCACCTTAAGGCTAATCCACCTTCAAGGTATCGGCAAACTTTGCTCTGGAGACTCGGACGGTCTGCGAGGAAATGGTAAGCGCCCCCAAAAGCAACAGCACCAATGATCCCAAAGCGATCGTCCCGAGGCCAAATTCGACTCGGTTTGGAAGATTTTCCAGCCAAAGCTTATTGATAAAATAACTCAAGGGCGCGCCCAGGATTACGGATATTGCCAGCATTTGCAGGTAACCCTTGCTCAGCAGAAGGGTGATGCTAAAGCTGTCTGCACCCAGAAATTTTCGGATTCCCACTTCTTTGGTTTTTCGCTCGGCGGTGTAGGTGGTCATGCCCAACAGGCCGAGGCAAGCAATGAATATGGCAAGAAAAGAAATAAAGCCGAGGATAGACACCACGTCAAAAATGCCCCGGTGCGTAGCCTCGATCTCTTCATCCAGAAATTGATAGGAAAATGGGTGCACTGGATCCAGTTCTTTCCACTGGCTCTCAAGGGCTGCCACAGTCTTCATCAGATCGGAAGAGGCGACCTTTACATTCAGGTATTGAAACTCACCTGGATTGTATTTCATCATCATGGGTGAGATCTCATCCTCATTGAGCAAAAGCTTATATCTGAAGTCCTTCGCCACACCCACCACAGTCAGCAGCGGACCACCCCACTTGGATTCAAATTGCAACCCGACCAACGCATCAGCTGAGGAATGCCCTAAGTCTTTGACCATTGCTTGATTGACTATGATTTGGGTCTGGGCCAATTGCTCATTTTCCGAAAATCCAGATCCTGCAACCAATTCAATTCCCAGGTTTTCATGGAAAGCCCGATCCACATGGAGAAGCCCGACAGATCGATAGTCGGAAACATCGCCCATCACTCGCACCTCGCTGTTGTTGTTGATACCGGTTGCGGGAATGATGTCGCAAGCCGAGATGGTCGACACGCCGGAGATGCTTTCGTATTGGCTGCGAACCTTTTGGTGGTCCATTCCCTGAAGAGAAATATTGACGATATTTTCGGATTTGAATCCGTAGTCGAAGGCCATGTAGTGTTTAAACTGACTGTAGATCAGGATTGATGTCGTAATAAAAAAGAGTGAAACCACGAACTGAGATACCCCAAGGAACTTCCGAAGCCGCAACTTGCCAGAACCTCCTAGGTCAGAGAGACTCTTCAATGCTTTGATTGGCTGATATCCGGACAAAAAGAGGGCTGGGTAGATACCAGCAAGGATCCCTACGATGATTGCCAGCAGGATAAAGCCTACAAAAAGGGAAGGAACGAAGGGAAGTTTGAAGTTCAGGAATTGGTTTACCCAAAGTCCCTTAAATGAAGGCACCAGAACCAGCAAGAGAATGAAGGCGATGACCAGAGACAAAAGGGCCGTCAGGATAGATTCGCTCAGAAACTGCACGACTAGGTTTTTGCGGAGTGCGCCGGTGACTTTTCTGATTCCGATTTCTTTTGCCCGGGTCAATGCTCTGGCGATCGATAGGTTGGTGTAGTTGAGGCATGCCGATGCGAGAATGACCAGAGCAAGAGCGATCAGGAAATAGTAGCCCAGCAGCGGCAATCTGGCTTTGCTGTCGTTGTTGACTAGTCCCAGAGCTACATCTCCAAGCGCTTGCGGGACCATCTTGAATCCAACGGTATGATCCGCTTTGATCTCTTCCGCTTTACGCTTTACGATGTCATCTAGGGCAATGCTCAGGTCTTCGGGCTGCTTGCCCTCTCTGAGAAGCGCGTAGGTGTAGGTTTGGAAGAAAAACTTCCAGTCATCCCGCCGATCTTCAAGTTTGGTGGCAGAGATAAGGGAGGGCATGGTACTGCTGGAAACCAACACATCAAATTCAAGGTGGGAGGTATACTTGGACTGGTCTATCACTCCAGTGATGGTAAAGTTGCCCCATTCCAAAGGTGACGTTCCGGTCGTGTCACTTCCCTGCGGCAGTTTCATCTTGCGATCCAGAAACTGAACCGTTTTTCCAACTGGATTTTGGTCGCGAAAGAGAAAACTTGCGAGTTCCTGGCTGACTACCATCGAGTAGGGTTGAGCCAAGGCTGACTTGGGGTTACCGGATTCAAGCTCAAAGCTGAACACCTCAAAGAATTCCGGATCCGCAAAGTGCCCGTTGATTCCTTTTGATTTTTCCTCAAAGGTGATGTCTCCACCAACGGCTGGAACCAGTTTGGTGGTGGTTTCCACTGCGGGATATTCCGCTAGCTCAGCGGCTAAAGGCTGTGGAGAGGTAGCATATTGGTTTCTTGATCCTTCGTAGTCGGAGAGGATTCGGAAGATGAGTTCCTTCTTTTCGTGAAACTGGTCGGAGCTATTTTGCTCGGCCAGCATCATCAATATCAACATGCTTACCGACATGGCCAAAGCTAGCCCAAAGATGTTGATGAATGAAAAGGTCTTGTATTTGAGGATATTGCGAAATCCTATCTTGAAATAATTGCGGATCATAATGGTGTGGTTTTGGTTTGTGGGAAGGCCAATGGGCTTAATAATTCCGGGGCGAAAGAGGAGCGCGACATCCGCGAAAAATCGAAGATTTGCCGTTGTCCTACCGGATGCTTTGACACGGGTGCGATAAAGTTCGATCAGATCTCCCTCTATGCTATCCCGAATGTCAGGATCGCAAAAGGCACGGAATATCCGCATGGGAAACCTGGGCGGGAGAGTGGTGTCTTTTTTCATCGCACTTAAAGGGCTGTTTTAAGATTCCAGACCACATCGGGAATGGCCTGCCACAGATTCTCTCGGGTCGTCTTGGTATAGGCAAGCGCATCTTTCCCATGTGCGGTGAGTTGGTAGAATCGCTTGGGCCTCCCTGCCCGTTCCTGATTTCCCTGTTCCTCAGAAGACTTCAGGAATCCTTTGGTTTCTAGGCGTCTCAAAGCCGCCTGCAAAGCTCCCACGCTCACACCTCGTTTGAGACGTTCCTCCATCTCCGATTTGATTGCCAGTCCGTAGGCTTCCTGATAAAGGATTCCCACGGTGAGCAATACCAGTTCTTCAAACTCGCCCAATTGAAACTTCTTCATAGCCCGTTAATAAATTCCTAATTGTAGTATTCAACCTCGTGCCAAGCGCCAAAAAACGGCTGCAACGTGGAAAAAGGCGATTTTCAAGGAATTCGGCTGTTCAATAGTGTACAGCCTTTTGTCTGATTGCGACCAAAAAATCTGCGGCGGGCGGTACTACCGGGGATTCAAGCGGATGTGTAAACGCTGAATCTCAGATCATCTACCTCTTGATGAGCCGGTGAATGGTGTTCATCTTTTCCAACACTGCCGGGCTCACTACAAATGGATAGGCATCGGGCACACCCATGGATCTGTTTAGGCTATTGATGGTAAAGGAAACGGGCATCCAAGCGTGGAAGATTTTTTCAAATTTGGAAATGCTATATGGGTCGGTTTCAATGGTTCCTCTCAAAATTTTGGATTTTACTTTTGGCCTTACCGAAAGGCCAAAATAGTAGGCCGTTTCCGCCATGTCGAGAATATGGAGATAATGGGCCCAAGTTTCGGCCCAGTCTTCCCAAGGATGGGCGCTTGCATAGGCACTGATGTGGCTGTTTTGCCAATCAGCCGCTGCTCCCTGTTCATAGTATCGGCTCAAGGATTCCCCGTAGTTGGTTCTTTCATCCCCAAAGACATTTCTGAAGCTGGATAGCGCCTGCTCTCTGCCTGCAACCAACTGGTCCCAATAATAGTGGCCGACTTCGTGTCTGAAGTGCCCAATCAACGTGCGGTAGACTTCGGACAGCTGCGTTCTGATCTGCTCGCGGTGAACTGAATCCGCCTCTGAAAGGAGTATTGTGACGACCCCGTCTGCATGGCCGGTCATGACCTTAGAATCGCTTGTCTTGGAGATAAAGTCAAAGCAAAGGCCTCCCTCTTGCACGAGCATCTTGCTGGACAAAGGAAGTCCTAGTCTAGCAAGCTGGTACACGAGGCGGTGTTTGGCGACTTCTAGCTTTCGCCATTTGGCGGTGTTTTCGCTGTCCGAAAGATCGGGAATGGTTCTGTTAAGTGCGCAGGCAATACAGAATTCATCTGAGCTGTCGGCCGAAATCAGCCAGTTACACACTCCAAATTCCAGGTTTTTACAATACTTGTAGGCTTTGCGACTTTTGTCCGAAATCATGGGAACCCTCTCGGGCCGAAAAGTCAGCATATCCAGTGCTGTCACGGAAAATCCACATTGATGCCCGCATTTTTCACAGTAGGTGTTTTCGAAAAACAGTGGATTCGAGCAATTGGCGCATTCAAATAGTTTCATAGCAGTGTGGAGTGGCGTTTTTGAGGCTGTAGGTCTGGTTTGTTTTAGGAATGCGGATTTTCTTACGAGGAAAACTTGGCAAAAGGAATATTGCCAGTTTAACAGGGCGGCAAAATATGCGCCATGATCCGGGAGCAGTAGAGTCTTTTCGCTTGGATGGAAATCGGCGGTATCGATTTTTGTCTAAAATCCAGCCGGCATTTCTTTGCAAAGAGTTTTTTGTTTCTTTGGGAACAAGTTAGCCACTTAGATCATGATGGCGATTTAGTATGAAATGCGGCTATCTAGTCGGCCTTTGTTGAGTTATGAGCAGTATAGGAAGGAAATTGTTGATGGGCTTAGGCTTGGTGTGGGGCATTTGTTTCCAGCCTGCCCATGGACAATCGCGACTGGATGAGCTGGTTTTTCGGGGTCTTGACGAGGATCTGGGGCTATCCAGTTCCAATGTGCTCGCCATCCTGCGCGACCCCAATGGCATGATGTGGTACGGGACGGCATTTGGCCTGTACCGGTACGACGGAACAAGGGTCAAGTCTTTTTTCAGCACCAAGGACACAACTTCGCTTTCCCATAACTCGATCGCCAGATTGGCACTCGGACCGGATAATATGCTTTGGGTAAAGAATGTCAACGGCACTTTCGATGTCTATGACCAGGCCACTGGCAAGTTCACCCGGGGCACCCTGCAATTTACAAAGCGATATAGCCTGGCCTCAGATTCGATAGGGCAGGTAATGAGGGACCGGCAGGGAAGGTTTTGGTTTACCCATATGGAAAAGGGCATCAGCATCTTTGACCCGGTAAAAAAACACACTAGCTACCTGACTGCAGAAGGTAAGACGGGGACTCTTTCCTCAAATAAAGTCTCCGCAGTGGCGGAGGCCCCAGACGGGATGGTTTGGGCGGTCAATCAATCGGGTGTGATCGAGCTAATCGATCCGAATCGACTTATCGTGACCAAAACCCTAAGGCTTCCTCCTGCGAAAATTCCCGAACTGGCCAGTTACGAGCTGGTGATCGACTCGGATGGAGACGCTTGGGTCTTTGATCCGGAGCACGATCTCGGGGTATTTTGGGTGGACGGGCTGAGTCACGAGGTAGCGGTATGCAGGGAAAATGAAGGCACACTTCGGTTGAACAACAACATGGTCAAAGCGGTCCTTGAAGCCCAGAAAGGCCAAATATGGTTGGGTACGGACCATGGTGGCATTAACCTGATCGACAAAGGAGAGCGAAAGGTTCGTTTTTTTGACAACGAGGGAAATCCGGATTTGGCTCTTCCACATAGCGTGGTATACGCCCTTTATAAAGATCCCGAAGACATCATCTGGGTGGGTACCCATAAGAGAGGGGTGGCCTACTACCATAAAGGCTTGCTGCGCTTTTCGCATGTGCGTAAGAATTTCTCTGAGACCAACTCTTTGCCTTTCAATGACATCAATGCATTTGCGGAGGACAGCCTAGGCAATCTCTACATCGGCACCAATGGGGGAGGTTTGATCTACCATAATCGTAAGAATAACACCTTCCGCCAGTACCGCCACGATCCCAAGGACCCCAAAAGTCTCACAGGGGACGTGATCGTGGATCTGATGATAGACCATGAGGGCATACTTTGGATTGGAACCTACCTGAACGGCTTGGGGAAATTTGACGGTAAGAGTTTTACTAATTTTTCCTACAGCCAAGATCAAACAAATGGAATTCCGGGACCTAACATTTGGAAGCTTTTCGAAGACAGCAAGCATAGAATCTGGATAGGAACGCTGAGATCCGGTATGTCAATGTTGGAGCCTGATCGGCAGACTTTTCACAATTTCCCCGCAGGAAGCGAGCCATTTAGACCACACAACCAATACATCACCGGGTTTGCCGAAGACCGCTCTGGCAATCTTTGGGTGGCGGGCGGTACCGGCCTCAACGTCATCAATTATGACAGAAAGAGCAGCACATACTATTCGGAGGGCCAAGGGGTCGGACTGAGAGCGTCCAGTACTACGGAGATTTTTGCCGATGGGGAGGGTGTCGTATGGGTGACCACCCAAAACGGTTTGCATTATTTTGACGCTAGGGATAGCGTTTTTGTCCACTTCGGACAGGAGGAAGGCTTGCCCACCGGTTATCTGGTGGACTTGCTGGATGATGAGCAGGGCAACCTTTGGATCGGCACACAGGCCGGCCTCTCTTATGCCCAAATCGACCGAAAGGCCAAGCCTTTTGAGATCGTGTTTCAAAACTTTGACCAAAAAGACGGGCTGCAGGCTGCGCTTTTCAACAAAAACTCAGCGATAAAAACCCGCAGCGGCGAGTTTATCTTTGGTGGGCCAAATGGCTACAACATCTTCAGGTCCGAAAATTTTGCCTTTGAGCAAAACAATCCCCCGGTGGTGTTTACCGAGCTGCAGCTGTTCAACAACCCCGTGGAAGTGGGGGATGAGGTAGATGGCCGTGTCTTACTCAATCAGTCCTTGGAAAACACCGACAAACTGGTGCTGAATCATGATGAAAACATGTTCAGCATAGGCTTCAGCGCGCTGAATTTCCTATATCCTGAGAAGAACAGATACCGATATAAATTGACCGGCTTCAACGAGGACTGGATCTATCTGGACGATGACTTGGCCAAAGTGACCTTTACCAACCTCGATCCCGGCAACTATACGCTGGTGGTGCAGCCCGGAACGGTGCTGGGAGGATGGAGCCAATCGGAATACAAGCTCGACATCGTCATCGAAGCTCCCTTTTGGCGAACGCCATTGGCCTACTTCGTCTATCTTGTGTTGATAGGCGCGGCTATTTATTTTTTCCGAAGCCAGCTGCTCAATAGGCAGAGGGAAAAGTTTGAGAAGGAAAATGCTCTTCGGGAAGCGAAGCGAGTGCAGGAATTGGATAGGCTGAAGACCAAATTTTTCACCAATCTGAGCCATGAGTTCCGCACGCCTCTCTCCCTCATTCTGACACCGACAGAACATCTGATCTCCAGCTCCGGCGACTCGATGCTCAAGGGTCAGTATCGCATCATACAGCGCAATGCCCGCCGCCTGCTAAAGCTGATCAACCAGCTCCTAGATGTAAAAAACGTGGACAAGGGCGCGCTGGCTTTCCATCCTTCGGAAGGCGACATCGTCCAATTTGTCAGGGAGTGCATCTCGGACTTTAGGGAGCTGTCCGAAAACCAGCACATCCACCTGCATTTTGAGTCTCGAATGGATTCCCAGCAGGCGATCTTTGATGCGGATAAGCTGGAAAAGATCATCTTCAACCTCTTGTCCAATGCATTTAAGTTCACGCCAGAGGACGGCAGTATAGGCGTTACCTTGGAGATGCTCTCCGAGCACGAGGACAAGGGCATCCTGTCCCTGGCCGTCTCGGACTCCGGGGTGGGAATTTCACACGAAGATCAAGAAAAGGTTTTTGATCGCTTCTTTACTACCGAGGGCCACGGACAGCAACTGAACCAGGGAAGTGGAATCGGCCTCTCGCTGGCGCAGGATTTTGCCAAGATCATGGGGGGACTGATAGCGCTGGAAAGCACACCAGGCAAAGGCTCTACTTTTACGCTAACGATGCCGATAGGATTGATTTTGGCGGATGAAGACGAGGAAAAAGAAGAAATGACCGGAGAGTTCACACGGGACAAGAAAGACAGTATTCTAATAGTAGAGGATCACCGCGAGTTTAGAAACTACTTGAAGGATTGTCTTTCGGAGTCGTATCATATTCTGACTGCCGCTAATGGGGCAGAAGCTTGGGAGACGGCTCAGGAGCATATTCCGGACTTGGTGATCTCCGATTGGATGATGCCGGTGATGGATGGGAAGGAGCTTTGCCAGAAAATCAAGGGCGATATACGAACATCCCATATCCCGGTGATCTTACTCACAGCCAAAAAGTCTGAGGAAAACCATTTACGCGGCCTTGATAGTGGTTGCAATTTGTACCTCACGAAGCCTTTTAATTTGGAAGTGCTTCTACTGAGCGTGAAAAACCTGCTGCGCGAAAGAAGCCTAGTGCAGGAAAAAAACCGACAGAAAATCCAGATCAATGCCTCCGAGGTGGAAGTCGTTTCGATGGATGACCAATTGATCCAGAGAGCCGTGGAATTGGTAGAGCGGCACATTCAGGATGAGCAGCTGTCCGTGGAGTTCCTGAGTGCGGAGCTGGCCATGAGCAGGGTGCAACTCTACAAGAAGCTCCAATCCCTAACTGGAAAAAGCCCCATCGAGTTTATTCGTCTCATCCGGATGCAACGGGCCTCGCAGCTGTTGCTCAAAAGTCAGTTGAACGTAAGCGAAGTCGCATTGCGCGTCGGCTATATCAATGCCAAGTATTTTTCGAAGCACTTCAAAGGAGAGTTTGGCTGTCTGCCTTCAGAATATGCGGCGAAGACACTAGTACAGTAATCGTACCCTGTTTTTATTTTTGAAATACTGCAATTCGACAGTAGCCTCCTGAAGAGCTTCGTTTTTTTTAGACACCCTTATCCGAAACGGCGGGCAAAGCGGTCGGCAGATGTCGACTTTCTTTAATGATAGATAGCCTTCGAAAGGGAAGGCTGGCTTGTCAAAAGCCGTACTCTTTGGACTGCCTTAGCCAAGTCTGAACTATTCAATAGAGACGCTACGGAAATCTTTTTAACTGATTCAGGGAATTTTTGGAAAAAACCCGGTAGAAAAACAGGATGGAAACTTCAAAATTCAGGCGTACGGGCGGTTTTTTTTCCAGTTAACATTTGATACCCTAATTGAAAACATTTGGACACCCTGAGAAAAAAAGTCTCCAACTACATTTATTCGGATCAAAGCAATAAGCCCAAAACCTCGATCCTTCAAAGACTTTCGATTGCCCGCCTAGGGCCGAACCGGCGCAGCCCGGTTCTGGATATTGAAGGAAAGTCTCCTGGTAAATGGGTTTGGTGCCGCGATTTTTTCTAACCAAAACCAACTCAGTGAAAACACGACAGAAACAATCCCGCTTCAGGAAATCTCCTTTTCCTTCTCCTGCCTATTATTCTTTTTCCAACAATTAAACCCTCAATGATGAAAAAACTATTACCGCTATGGCTAATGCTCTTGGTAGGTGTGGTCCAAGCCCAGGTGACCGTGCGTGGCACGGTCAGATCTGCGGGTGACGGACTAGGCCTGCCCGGTGTTACGGTTTTGGTCAAAGGAACCACGACCGGGATAGCCTCCAACGGAGACGGAACCTATTCCATCTCAGTACCCAGTTCCGACGCTGTGCTCGTGTACAGCTTTATTGGATTTAAATCCCAAGAGATTTTGGTCGGAAATCAGTCCGTCATCGATGTCAATCTGGAGGAAGACATGTCTTCCCTCGATGAGGTCGTGGTCGTAGGCTACGGCACCATGAAGAAACGAGACATGTCCAGTGCCCAGGTTTCCGTGAGTTCGGAAGATATCGAGCGTACGGTAAACACCACAGTGGAGCAGGCCCTACAAGGCCGTGCCGCCGGGGTGTATGTAACCCAAAACACCGGAGCTCCAGGTGGGGGAATTTCCGTAAATATCCGCGGTGTCAACTCCATCGGTGGTACCAACGAGCCGCTGTATGTAATCGACGGAGTACAGATCCAGCCCCAGACCGTGAGCTATGGCAATACCTCCGGGACCAACCCGCTGGCCGGCCTCAACCCGAGCGACATCGAATCCATGGAGGTGCTCCAGGGTCCATCGGCTACGGCGATTTACGGTTCTCGGGGTACCAACGGGGTCATTATGATCACGACCAAGCGCGGTAAAGCCGGGTTGACCAAGATCAGCTACAACTATCTGTACAGCTTGCAGGACAAGCCCGACAACTTGGACGTCATGTCTTTGAACCAATATGCTACAATGGTCAATGAGATCAACGAAATCACGGGCGGTACGCCTCCGGCAGCATTTCTTGATCCGAGTCTACTTGGTGAAGGGACCAACTGGCAGGATGCTCTCTTTAAAACTGCCGGACTAAACAAACACACCTTGACGCTTTCAGGCGGAAATGAGGCAACGCAGTTCTACATCGCTGGCGAATACTTCAATCAGGAAGGGGTGGCCATCGGTTCTTCTTTTGACCGCTATTCCCTTCGCACCAACATCGACAACCAGACCAGAAAGTGGCTGAAAATCGGACTGAACATGCAGCTCTTCCACACCGACGAGCAGCTGGCGACCGGTAGCTCTGACGTGATCAACAATGCGATCCAAATGGCTCCCAATATCCCGGTGACCAATCCTGACGGCTCTTGGGGCGGCGCGGATCCGATCAATGGGTCAAGTTTGCAGTTTACTCCGCCCAATCCAATCGCACTGGCAAACCTGCTGGACAGAAACTACATGAGAAGGGGAGCCTTGGGTGGATTCAATGTCGAAATCGGCATCATCGAGGGGCTGAAGTTCCGCACCATGCTCAATGGTAACGTGAACTACAACAACGGTCACTTCTTCACGCCTACCTACACCCTGGGTTCCGTGACCAACGATGTAAATACCCTGAACAAGAATACTGATACCAGCTTTGGCTGGAACTGGAGCCAAATCCTGACCTACACCAAGACTTGGGGCAAACATGCCTTGGACGTGATGGCCAGCCACGAGGCTCAAGCCAACAAATACGAGTTTTTGAACGCCGGTAGGGTAAACTTCCCTTCTAACGACCTGCCTGAACTGGGCTTGGGTTCGGCTACCGGCGCGACCAACAGCGGCGGTGCGGGCCACTGGGCCATGGAGTCCTTCTTCGGCCGGGCCAATTACACCTTCAATGAGAAGTACATCATTTTGGGTGCTTTCAGGGCAGATGGTTCTGCAAACTTCGGCCCTGAAAACCGCTGGGGTTATTTTCCATCCATGTCCGCCGCTTGGAGGATTTCCGAGGAAAGCTTCTTGGAAAATGCCACTTGGATGGATGAGCTGAAACTTCGTTTTGAGACCGGTCTAACAGGTAATCAAGGGAATGCGAATGCAATCTTTGCTCCGCTGAGCTCTCCGAGCATCCCGACACCTTGGGGCGGTGGCTTCTTGGTTTCCCGTTTTGGAAACCCTTCCCTGAAGTGGGAAGAAACCTCTACGATCAACTTCGGATTCAACCTGAACATGTTTAACAATCGGGTTCAGATCGAGGCGGACTACTATGTGAAAAAGACCGACAACCTGCTACTGCCTAACCCACTGCCTTGGTATATGGGAACTTCGGCAGAAGGAAGCATCGGCACGCCGACCGTAAACATCGGCGCCTTGGAAAACAGAGGTTACGGAGTCACCATCAACACGATTAACATCGACAACCGCGCCAGTGGTTTCTCTTGGACTTCCAACTTCAACTTCTCAGGCTTCCGTACGGAGGTGACCAAGTTTTTCAGCGAAACAGCCTTTATTGACCGCACGGCTTGGTATATGAACAATTTTACACAGCGGGCGATACCTGGACAGGCTCCTTGGTTGTTTTATGGCTACAAGTATGACGGGCTATTTCAGTCCGTGGAGGAAGTGGAATCCAGCGCCCGTCCTGTCGACAATACAGGGGCACCACTTCCCGTAGGTCCGGATGGAGTCTATGTTGGGGATATCAAGTACGCCGATATCAATGAAGACGGCGTGATCGACGAGCGCGACCAAACCTTCATCGGCAATCCTTGGCCGAAGTTCACCTTTGGTACTACCCAGCAGTTTTCGTACAAAAATTTCACGCTTGATGTCCTTATCACAGGGTCGATTGGCAACGATATATACAACTACAATCGATACTATAACACCAATCCAAACAACGTCAACCTAGGTCGAAACATGCTATTGGAGACCTATGATTACGCTCGTATCGAAATGGACGAGTCCGGAAATCCATTCCTGGTCAATCCCGAAACGGACATCCCCCGCATCACCGTCACAGACCTCAACGGCAACGGCAATAGACTTTCCGACAAGTTTGTAGAGGACGGCAGCTATGTGCGCATCAAAAACATTCAGCTGGCTTATGCTTTCCCTTCCGATTTGATCGGCAAGCAGAAGGTGATCCAAGGAGCGAGGCTTTCTTTTGGTGTACAGAATGCATTCACCTTTACCAAGTACAAGGGCTATGATCCCGAGGTGGGCGCCTATGTAGGCAACAACGTGTCTGCTTCAGACCAATTGATCGGCGTGGATTACGGCCGATACCCAATTACCAGAATGTACACTTTCAGCTTGGGCATTGACTTCTAATCCGAAACACAACGATGAAAACTAACATGAAAATCCGAAATAGAATCGCAGGAGCTTGCCTCTTGCTTGGCGGACTGGTAGGGTGTTCGGAAGAATTTCTGGATAGACCCCCATTGGACGCCATCGTAGATGCCAATTTCTACAAGACCGACGACCAGATCCTGGCTGCCTCCGCGCCACTGTACAACATCGTCTGGTTTGCCTATAACGACAAAGCCAGCCATGGGATCGGCGACGCCAGGGGTGGGATTTTGACCTCCGGCTCTTACCAACTGGAAAACGTCCGCTTCAACACCACCGGGGAAACTCCGGAAAACGGCGCCGCTTGGCGTGCTTTCTACAACGTCGTCGCCCAGTCTAACTCCCTGATCAACAATATCAATCAGTTTGTGGGTGAGGATGTGACCGAGCGGATAAAGAACCACGGCTTGGCCGAAGGGCGCTTCATGCGCGGTCTCGCCTATTCCTATTTGGTACAAAACTGGGGCCCGGTGCCGATCATTACCAACAACACCGCGCTGCTTCAGGATACGACTATTGCGAGGAATACGGAAGAGTCCGTTTGGCAATTTATCATCAAGGACTTCCGATATGCAGCCGAAAATCTCCCCGAGTCTGCCGTAATGCCTGGTCGCTTGACCAAATGGAGCGCCGAGGGTATGCTGGCCAAAATGTACGTGACCAAGGCAGGGGTGAGCGGTACTCATAGCCAATCGGATCTAGACTCTGCGGCTTATTTTGCCAAGAGTGTGATCGACAACAGCGGCGCGGAACTGGTAGCGGAGTATGAAGATCTCTTCAAAACCCAAAACAATGGCAACGAGGAAACCCTAGCTGCATTGCAATGGGTGTACAACGCCGGTCAGGCAGGACAGTGGGGAGCGCAAAACTCAGTACAGGCATTCCTGGCTTTTGGCTCAGAGATAACCGGATTCGGTGACGGATGGGGTGGAGACATCGGAGCTTCCAAGTGGATGTTGGACATGTATGACGATTTGGTCTTTGACAAAAGGAGAAAAGCAACCTTCATGTTCCCAGGCGACCATTATCCTTATATCACCCAGGTGCCTCCGGGAGGTTCAGCGCAGCAACTCCGTGTGCCAGCCAGAAGTCTCGACGGTGCCAGACCGTACAACAGCCGCGCTTGGGTGAAAAAGTACGTCGTGGGCAGACCCGAAGATAACGACGGGAAAGTGGTGCAGCAGGGCACCGAGATCAATACTTACATTCTACGTCTGGCTGACGTGTACTTGACCTATGCCGAGGCTGTGTTGGATAAAAATCCAGCCGAAGCCCTCAAATATGTGAATCTGGTGAGAGCACGCGCAGGGGTCAACGAACTCACTGCGGTGACTTGGGAAGATATATTTGAGGAGCGGATCAAGGAGTTTGCAATGGAGGGTCAGGCTTGGTACGAGTTTACCAAACTCGAGTACTATGATCCAGCCAAAGCCTATAGCATGCTGGAAGAGCAGGACCGGGGTACATTCCGGATTTATGCAGACCAAATCCCCGATCCTACGATCTGGGAGATCGAGATCCCAGCGGATGATACATCGCCGAGATTCTTCCCGGTGAGCGAGGCGAATTTCAAGATTCCGATTCCATCCTCGGAGTTGGCCCGCGCCCCAAACCTGCGCAAGCCTGCTGTTCCGTATGACTTTACTGCGGGCAATTGATTTCTAGGTTTAATCCAATCGACATTCACATGAAAATCATAAAACAAATCTATCAATCGAGTCCTTCTGCCATGGTGGCGGCTGCGCTCGTAGGAACCGTTTTCTTGGGTTCCTGTCAGGAGGAAGATGAGATTTCCGTGGGACCTCCTGCCATCGAGCGGGTGAGGACCACCGATCCCAGTACCACGGACAGCTCTTTCACTTCGGCTACGTTGGGAAGTACACTGGCAATCATGGGAAACAACTTCCTCGGAACCCAGGAAGTGTATCTCAATGACTACCCGCTGGGGGTCAATACTGCCTATGTAACCAACAACAGCGTGATCGTCACCGTCGGCGACAGTGTGCCTACCGTGGCTACCGATCCGAATGTGCCAAACAAACTCCGACTAGTCACCAAAAGCGGAGAGTCTGTGATTGACTTCCAGACTTTGCCTCCGGCACCTCTTGTGCAGCAGGTGAAAAACCAGTATGTGAAGTCCGGGGACAAATTGACACTCTTTGGCCGCTACTTCTACTTTGTCGACACCGTCTATTTTCCTGGAGAAGATGTATTTGTGACTTCCGGATTCGAAACTAACTCCTCTGGCACGGAACTGTCCGTGACTGTTCCCGAAGGCATCGATTTCACCAATTCGCAGACCATTTCGGTAGTCACCCGAAGTGGCGGGTCTGCTACCAACAGAAACACCCAAATCTACAACGGGAAGGGAATGGTGGCCGACTTCGATACCGATGGCGCGCTAAAATACCCTTGGGACTGGGGCTGGGGGATCTCCGGCGACATGATCCAGTCGAGTCAGCCCGGAATCGTGAGCCTCGAAGGTGATTTTGCGGGAATGAACCAAGCTTTTCCAGCTAGCTATGGCTGGAACAACGACAAGGTAATCAACTTGGCCAACTGGGGCGGAGAGCAGATTTTCCCCACTATCCCCGCGGAAGAATTTGACCCTGCGGCTCCCGCGGCCAGCTTTGATATCCGCTTCGACATTGCAGTCAATACGACAGAAAACATCAGCGGCTTGGTGGCTCAGGTTTGGTATCCGGATAGCAAAGGCAACGAACTAAGCTACGACATTCCTTTGTCAGACTTTATCAAAACCACGGATGGTAGCTGGTACACACTCTCCACAGCGATGAACCGGCTCACCAACGGCTCGACTCGACTGAACACCTACGGGGATTTTCTGAAAGGTGATGGAGGAGGAGTGAAGCAACTTCGCATACTGATCATCAATACTGCGACCAGCGACATCAAAGCTGTGATCGGAGTGGACAATATCCGCATCGTGAGAGCGGTAAATTAATTTCATAGACGGTTTTCATATTCATTCTCCGAGGCAGAAGGTTCTGTCTCGGAGATTTCTCTTACATGTATATCCGCAATCTTGCCAGTGAGCGAATTTGCTTCTTCAGTCGGGCCTGTCTGCTCAGGCAGGACGGAAGACCGAAGTACCGCAATGCCTTAAGTTTAGCGTTCTTTCGGATAGCCATGGTTGCATATTGGTATAAAAACGGATAATCATATTTTCTTAACAGCAATTTTTGTTGTTCCAAACCCCAACTCATCGTGAATCTTATTTCTCGACTCTACCTATCATTTGCAGGCCTGCTTTTGCTTTCTTCCGGCGCTTTTGCCCAATCCGCGGGTGAAAGTGGACTGGCTGAAATCAAGGAAATCAGCCTTCGAGACACGTTCCTGATCCAAAGTATCGCTACCGTGATAGACACGACTTTTGTGCCAGAAAAAAATGTGGCTTATGACCACGAGAGGTCGCCTTATGAACAGGGAAAGGGTTATGTCAGGTTGGATATCTATAATCACCGACTGGACAACCTGCGCACTCGCTATGTCCTGACTGCCGCACTGGAGACGATTGAAGAAGATTACCCGGACTCCTCCTATCCGCAGGCCTTTAGCTACATCGACGGTCGGCTCGTATTGGTCTATTGCGGGACTTGTATAGACGAGCTGTTGGCGACGACTACTCCTCTGAGTGAATCCACCAAAAGTGCACTGCGAGAGCGGTTGGAGCCATTTCTGGTACCGACGGTCAAAGCCATGCTTCCCGGTAAAGACGGAGAGCTGGAGGAGGCCAATTTTCGAATTCATACCTACTTGAGGATGAATGGAGACTTTGAGATTCTGGTCGACGTACAAGGGAATCATACGGTTAACACAAAGGTGTCGCATTACCTATGATTCTTTCATTATCTGTTTCTTGGGAAGAAAATGCTTCGCGACTCGCAGCAGTTGCTATAATGCTTGCTTTTTTTTCCTGCGAAAAGCCAAAAGTAAAAACCGAAGAAACACTTTTTGAGCTAGTAAATGCCGATTCCTCTGGCCTCCATTTTACCAACCAAATCCAAGAGACCGCCCAAGCCAATATCCTAACATACCAATACTTCTACAATGGCGGCGGCGTGGCCGTGGGCGACCTCAACAATGACGGACTCGAAGACCTGTACTTCACCGCCAACCAAGGCCAAAACAAACTTTTCCTCAACCAAGGCGAGCTCAAGTTTCGCGACATCACCCTGGCCACCGGCACGGGCGGACGTGACCAAGCTTGGTCTACCGGCGCAGTCATCGTGGACATCAACGCCGACGGGCTCAAAGACATCTATGTGTGCTACTCCGGCGATCTGCCGGAAGAGATGCGCAGAAACCAACTTTTTGTAAACCAAGGGCTCGATTCCAAAGGCATTCCCTTTTTTAAGGAAATGGCCAAAGACTTTGGGCTGGACGATCCGGCATTTTCCACCTCGGCCTATTTCTCAGATCTGGATAAAGACGGGGATCTGGACATGCTTCTGCTCAACCATAATCCGGGGCTTTTCAACAACCTGAACGTAAATGCCTTCAAAACCATGATGGGCACTCCCGACCCCATGAGTTCCAGTAAGGTGTATCGCAATGATAATGGCAGGTTCCGAGACGTTTCTGCCGAAATCGGTATTGCTACCGGCATGCTCAGTTACGGCCTTGGGGCAAGCATTGCTGATTTTAACGAGGACGGCTGGCCGGATATCTACATTGGCAACGACTACTCGGCACCGGATTATTACTATTTGAACCAAGGCAATGGAACCTTTATCGATGAGGCACGAAATGCATTCGGCCACACCAGTCTATACTCCATGGGCGTGGACGCGGCGGATTTCAATCGGGATGGACATCTCGATTTGATCTCGCTCGATATGCTTCCTGAGGACGCCAAGCGGCAGAAGCTTTTGCATAGTCCGGAAAATTACGAGCACTACGAGCTTTTTGTCGATGCGGGTCTGCATCACCAGCTCATGCGGAACATGCTCCAAGTGAACAATGGGAACGGGACTTTTTCCGAAATCGGCCAAGCGGCTGGGGTTGCCATGACGGATTGGAGCTGGGCACCGCTCTTTGCAGACTTTGACAATGACGGCTGGCAAGACCTTTTCGTTTCCAACGGCTTCCTGAAAGACTTTACCAACCTCGACTTTATCAACTATCGCGAGCAAGTTTTGGCAAACCCAAATGCCGGACAGCAGCAAATCCTCGACCTTATTGCCGCTATGCCCGCCACCAAGCTGGGCAACTATGCCTTCAAAAACAAACAAGGAGGTACGTTTGATAAGGTCTCGAAGGACTGGGGTCTCGATACACCAGGCAACAGCAATGGGGCAGCCTATGCAGACTTGGACGGAGACGGAGATTTGGAGCTAGTAGTAAACAACCTCAACGAGCCCTCCCGGATCTTCAAGAATTTTACTAGAGAGCGAGAAGGTGGCCAATTCCTCCAAATCAAGCTGGAAGGAGAAAAAGGCAATCCGAGCGGAATAGGAGCGAAAGTTTGGGTGTTTTCCCGCGGATCTGTCCAATACCAGGAGCAGTCGGTCTATCGGGGTTTCCAGGGCAATGTGTCTGAGATCCTACATTTTGGTTTGGAAAACCAAAATGTTGATTCCGTTCTCGTTCAGTGGCCAAATGGCCGGGTACAAAGGCTCGTTTCCCCTCAAGCTGATCAGCGTTTGGTTTTGAAAATCACGGAGGCAAGTGATGAGACTTTGGGAAAAGCTTCTCTAGCCACGCAGTTTCAACTTGTCCAACAGCTGGACTTTGATCATGTCAAGGAGGAGTTTAACGATTTCAAGCGCCAAAGTCAGCTGCTCTATTCGCTGAGCCAGCCTGGGCCTATTCTGGCCAAAGGTGACCTGAACGGAGATGGGGTGGCGGATTTGGTGTCGACGTCCTTGACCTCAGAACTTACCTTGATCGATGGATCGACTCAAAATGCCAGATCAATTGCGACAGAATTGGCGGTAGGCAACGTTTCTGGCCTCCTTCCATGCGATGTGGATGGCGATGGAGATCTGGACTTGTATCTGGCAAGAGGTGGCTACGGAAATCTCAACCAAGACGATCCAGCACTTCAAGACCTGATCTTGCTCAATGACGGAAATGGTAATTTTCCGTCATCTCCTGTTGGAATTTTGTCAGAAAGGCTGACGGCTACTTCAGTCGCTTTGGCTTGGGACTTTGATGGAGATGGTCATGAGGAAATTTTCGTGGGTGGTGGCTACACGCCCGGTCGCTGGCCGGAGTCTGCGGGTTCTTATGTCTTAAAAAAATCAGTAAGCCGCTATGAAGTTCATTCAGAGCCGATTTTGGATTCTTTGAAGCGGGTCAAAGATGCAGTCGTTTTTGACTTAGACGGAGATGGAGCGAAAGAATTGATCGTTGCATCAGAGTTTGATCTTTTAAGGGTAATCTCTGCGAAAGGCGGGAAGTTGATTGATAGAAGTGCTGAGTTCTTTCCGCAGGGGAAAAGCGGACTCTGGAGAAGCCTGTTGCTGGAGGATCTGGATGGCGACGGCAGCCCTGAACTACTGGCCGGAAATTGGGGATTCAATTCCAGATTGCGAACAGAACCGGAGATGCCGGTTAGGTTGTATTTTGCCGATTTTGACCAAAATGGTTCGGTCGATCCCATGATGACTTTCCCAATCGGTGGTGCAGAAATCCCCTTTCTTTCAAGGGATGAGCTGGCAGCCCAGATGTATCGAAAAAAGGCACTTTTCCCCAAACATGAGGCTTTTGCGAATGCCTCGATTGCCAAAATCCTGACACCAGAAGAGCTTTCACGCGCGGCTATGCTTCAGGTTGGGACTTTGGAAACCCAGCTTTTCAGCTTAACAGAAGGCAGTTTTAAATCCCAGTCCCTTCCTCCCCAAGCCCAATACGCCCCGGTAAATGTGGCTGTGGCGATAAAAACAGATCAGCCTGTCAAAGATCTTCTTCTGCTGGGCAATCTCGACCAAGCACGACTTAAGATTGGAAGGCTGGATGCCAATCAAGGACTCTTGTTCAGCTTGGATAAAGACAGCGACACTTGGTTTGCCGTCCCGCAGTCCCGGTCGGGTTTTCAACTTAAGGGAGAGGTAAATTCGGCGGAAGTGTTGGGAGACAGGCTTTGGCTTGGCTTGAGAGACCAGGGACTTATGGTTTTCAAAATGAACCAAGGCCTAAAATAATGGTGAAGTTTTATTTGGCTGGAAGACAGCTGTTTGAAAGATGTATTTGAAACTTGCAATTGTATTTGTTTTCGCTGTGGTGGGCACCTCCTGCACGACCAGCCAAAGCATAGATTCACTGGAGCTCACTGAGGCTATCCGGCTGAATCAGGTGGGATATTTTCCAGAGGCATCCAAATTAGCCCTTCTCCTTTCTGAACAACCAGTGGACGGGTTTTTCATTTGGGATGTTTCGGAGAAAGCCATAGTCTTTGAAGCGGACGCCAAGGAAATTGAAGTGCGGACGCTTTCTGGAAAAAAGATATGGAAGCTGGATTTTTCGGCACTTTCCGAGTCGGGCAACTACGAGATTGGAGTTCCCGGATTGGGCAAGTCATACCCATTCCAGATTGGTGAAAATGTATTTGGGAGTTTGGCGCAAGCCACACTCAAGGCCTTTTTCTTCCAAAGGGCCTCGACAGACATTACCAAGGAATTTGCGGGTGTTTGGGGCAGGAGTGCCGGTCATCCCGACACGCTCGTAGAGGTTCATCCCTCAGCCGCCAGTGCACTCCGTCCGACGGGTACCATCGTTTCGGCACCCAAAGGCTGGTATGACGCTGGGGATTATAACAAATACGTGGTCAACAGTGGGATCACGGTCGGGACGCTTTTGTCCCTATATGAGGCTTACCCTGATTTTTTTGCGAAGCAAAAGCTAAACATTCCCGAATCCGCCAATGCGCTGCCTGATATCCTGGACGAGATCACTTGGAATCTGGATTGGATGCTGGCGATGCAAGACCCTGCGGATGGGGGAGTCTACCACAAGCTGACAACTGCACGTTTTGAAGGAATTGGTTTGGAGCCAAAAATGGCCGTAAACCAACGTTTTTTGGTGCAAAAGAGCACTGCCGCTACTCTGGATTTTGCTGCGGTGATGGCTCAGGCATCCCGAATCTTCGAAGCTGTTGCCCCCGAAAATGCCATAGGCTACCAAAAGGCCGCCGAGAAGGCCTGGGCTTGGGCGGTAGACCACCCCGAAGTCTACTATCGCCAAAACGAACTGAATGAAGCCTTTGACCCAGATATCAGTACCGGTGCCTACGGTGACCAAAACCTAAGCGACGAATGGGTTTGGGCGGCCGCGGAGCTATACATCTCCTCGCACAACTTGGACTATTGGGAGACTCTGGAGAAAGCTGATTTAGAGTATAGGCTGCCTTCTTGGTCCCAGGTCAATTGGCTGGGCTTTTACTCGCTCATCCGGCACGAAAAACAGCTCCCACAGATCCCGCAGGAATGGATGTCCATGCTAAAAATCAACTTGGTCACGGCTGCTAAGTCCTATCAAACTGCGGCCCAAACCCATGCCTGGCTTGCACCCATGGGGGCGGAAACAAAGGATTTTATCTGGGGCAGCAACGCCGTGGCCTCCAATCAGGGCATATTGCTTATCGAGGCATTTAGACTGTATGGAGAGGAAGTCTTTTTGCAGATGGCAAAGGCCAATTTGGACTATATACTGGGGAGAAATGCAACCGGGTTCAGCTACGTGACTGGCTTTGGAGGCAAGACGCCACAACAGCCACATCATCGCCTGGCAGTATCCCGGCCAGAATTGCCCCCATTGCCCGGGTTTGTTGTAGGCGGTCCCAATCCCTCCCAGCAGGATGGCTGCGACTATCCAAGCAAGGTTCCAGATGAATCGTACGTGGATTCCTCCTGTAGCTATGCCTCCAACGAGATTGCGATCAACTGGAATGCGGCATTTGCTTATTTGGTCAACGCAATCCAGGCGATTGAGGCGGACCTCGATTAGTGCATTTGCAAAAGTTTTTGACCGTTTGGGCTCAGATAAATCATTTATTTTAGGCAAATTCCCAGACAATCGACCAAATATCACCTTGAAAAAGATTTGCCTTTTTGCCCTGCTATTGCCCTTGGTGTTTGCCTGTGGCTTGTCCAAGCCGGATTCGGCCGTAGAGTTCCCCAAATTGATTTCCGAAGGCATGGTCGTCCAGCGCGACCAGCCAATCAAAATCTGGGGACGGGGAGATCCTGACAAAAAAATCCGTGCGAGCCTAGCCGGGGCAATCGGCAGTACTCAGGTTTTGGCTGATAGCTCTTGGGTGGTTCAGCTACCGCCCTTGCCAGCGGGCGGTCCCTATGAGCTAGTGGTCAATGCGCAGTCTGTGAAAGATGTCTATATCGGAGATGTATGGCTGGCGGGTGGCCAATCCAATATGGAGTGGCCACTTAAGTCTGGCGTAATAGGGGCTGAGGAAGAGTTTGCGAAGGCCGAGTTTCCAAAAATTCGATTTTTCAAAGTTGCCAAAGACTATAGTGTCGAGGAGAAAACCGATGTGTCGGAGGGAGAGTGGAAAGCCGCAAATGCCGATAATCTGCCCGATTTCTCGGCTGTAGCCTGGTTTTTTGCAAAACAAAATCACCTGGAAAAGGGAGTGCCAGTGGGTATCATAGAGTCCAATTGGGGAGGGACACCTGCCGAAGGCTGGACTGAAACTAAGGTACTGGCGGAGATTGCCGAACGTTCTTATACCGAAGAGTCTGCCGAGATTCTGGAAAACATGGAAAAGTGGAAGGAGGTTTTGGCCAAAAACCAAAAAAACCAAGCGGTCCGGGATAGTTTGATTGGCGCTCCAGATTCGGCACTGGCGAAAAAAGCCTCCTCGCTTGATTTTGACGACGCAGACTGGGCGGCGATCAATCTGCCTGCAGCCAATCCGCTAGAGCACATTGCTTGGGTCAGAAAGCGATTTAACCTTTCCTCGACTGACGAGGCTACTTTGACGATTCCTGACGTGCAGCAAATGGCCTTTTTATACGTAAACGGCACCCAAATTCACCACAAGGATTGGGGCGCGGCGATGCCAGAAGTCAAGATCCCCTCTGGAATTCTGAACGAGGGCCAAAATATACTCACCATCCGCGCGGTTAATGGCTGGAACAACAGGCCTCAAATCGGCACCGAGGGCCAGATGTACCTGACCCAAAATGAAAAAAAAATCAACTTGGAAGGCACCTGGAATTATTCAAACAGCAGATTGGAGCCAAGGCCCCCGGTGGTGGAATACCACAATTGGCGTCCAGGTTTTATGTTCAATGCGATGATTGCCCCTTTGACCAACTATGCGATACGGGGTGTGATTTGGTATCAGGGCGAAAGCAACACCGGACGGCACGAAGAATACAGAGAGCTTTTCGGTGCGATGATCTCCAACTGGAGAAGACGCTGGGGTGCAGAGGAGATGCCTTTTCTATTCGTTCAATTGGCCAATTTCATGGAGCGAAAGGAGCTACAACCGGAAAGTAGCTGGGCCTATCTCCGGGACGCGCAAAGCCAGACTCTCGAGTTACCGGCTACCGGGATGGCAACGATTATCGACATTGGCGAGGAAACCGATATCCATCCTAGAAACAAAAGAGACGTAGGCGAGCGGCTTTGGCTGCAGGCTAGGAAGGTTGCCTTTGGGGAAAAAATTCTTGCGTCGGGACCCGTATTTCAGACCATAAGCCTGGACGAAAATGGACTCCTCGTTACATTTTCTGAGGTAGGTGAGGGCTTGAAGCTGACGTCGGGGGATGAGGTTTTGGGTTTTATTGCGGAGAATGCTTCAGGGAAATTTGAGCCGCTCAAGGGGACTTTGACAGGCAAAGACCAAGTGCTCTTGGAGTTGCCTCAGGGTTTTGAGCCGGTGGGAATACGCTATGCTTGGGCCGACAATCCCGAAGTAAACCTGGTCAATCATCTGAATCTTCCAGCGGTGCCTTTCAAGGCAAGTCTCAAAACCGAGGAATAATAGGAAAAGGCAGGAGCTTAGAGTACTCCCTCCGCCAGTTCTTTTGCGTTTGTCATTCCCTCTACCTGTTCTTGAAATTCAGGTCTTGCGGGCACTTTCGCGACATTTTCCAAAAAATCTATAGTGCTGAAAAGTACGGTCTGCCAGTCGTTGGAAGTGATGGAGGAGGCGATGACATGGTCGCCGGTATTGGGAAATGCCTGCTTGTGCTTGAGCTTCTCTGGAGTGCTGACCTGCTCGTACATTTCCAACATTTTAGGAACAGAAACGACGAAATCCTGCTCCTTTTCATTTTTGAAATAGTATCCCAAATACAGCGGTTGCTGAATTTTGGAGAAGGTTTTCGCATTCATGTTGCCATAGACCAGTGTGGCCAAGCTTACATGGGCGTTGATATGATAGTCTTCTGACCAATAGGCTTTCTTTTCTCCCGTTCGTTCTTCGTGAAGCATATTATTCTTCATATAAAACTTTCCCATTAGGATTTTCATCCAAGGATTGAATAGCGCACTCAGTTTTTCTCCGTTGTCTCTCACTGCTGGGGAGTATACGACCACAGCCTTTATATCAGGTTGTTGGCTAGCAAGCAGCAGTGTCAAGGCCCCGCCCATTGAGGTTCCGACCACAATCACCGAATCCCCAAGGCTCTTGCCTATTTGGTAAGCTTCACCAACCGCGTCCACGAGCTTTTGGGCCGAGAGGTACTCCATCCCGTTCTCCCGCTTGATGCCGTGCTCAGGCAGTCGCGTCACAAAAAGATTGGCGCCAAAGTGTTCCGCCAAAAAACGATGTACGGGATCACCTTCCATGGGGCTGGCCCCGAAACCGTGGATGTAAACGATAGAGTAAGGAGTCTTTGCTTTGTTGCTGCTGTCCGCCCATTGGATATAGGCTTCGTTTCCCGGCTTGAGACCGATCACCGTGTCTTCGCGATTTTGCACATAGCTGCTTAATTCACTGAGTCTAGTCGGAACTTCGGGGAAATTGATCGTCAGTTCCTCTTTTTCGACTTTCGGGCCCAGCATGTAGACGATCACCAAGATGATGGCTGAAGCAAACAGTCCCAGAAATATTTTACGGAGCATAAAAATCAGTTGGTTTTTTCAGTTGGTTGAGATACAGGTCGAATCCCATTTTCAAAGCAAATAATCGTCTAATCGCAAAGGCCAGTTGTTTATAAAGTGTCAAAGTTAAGCTTGTTCCGAATTAGATCGATATATTTTCAAAAGTTCGTAAAATGGAACTTAAGTTTGTCTCCAGTGGAAATGTTCACCTTGAATCTTGGTAGCGACTGAGGCTCTCCTCACGTTGAGTGTAAAGGTTTCTATATCTGTACTATGAAAAATCTTCTGTTTTACTTTCTGCTTTTAATATCAGCGTCGCCACTCTTCGCGCAAGAGGAATCACTGCCCAGCCAATCGGTGTATTTGGAATTGGGTGGAGCCGGACTTCCCTATAGTTTCAATTATGATTTTCGCTTTGATAAGGAACGGATGGATTCTTGGGGGATGCGAGTGGGTGCAGGGGGATACTCGATCGACGGAAGCTCTTTTTTTTCACTCCCGGTTATGGTCAACAAGCTTTACGGCAAGGGACCACACTATTTTGAGATGGGTCTGGGAGTGACCTTTTTCGCGTTTGACGAGGATAACTACAGCTACTGCAATAGCGGGTACTACGATTCGAGTGGCAATTATATATGCACTAGCTATTCGGACGGGGACAGCTACTATGAATTTATCCTTCCAGTGGACGGATCCCCCAGTCTGATGGGAACCATGAACTTTGGCTATCGAAGGGTGCCCGTGGACGGTGGATTTACCTGGCGTTTGAATCTGACACCCATCTTCAACAACAATGGCTTTTGGCCTCTGTATGCCGGAGTTGGGTTTGGCTATGCTTTTTAGCTTTGACTTATGTCAAAAACATTGTGTCCAGACGGACAAAACCTGTACGCAGCCGTACAGGTTTTTTTTCGCAATCGATTTAAATTCAGCTGGATGCAGTTTTTTTGAAATTAATTTTTCTTAATACAACACAATACCCTGTAACCTGCAGAATTTGCAATTTCTCCCAAATCTGTCCGCTCCTGTTACAGAATAACGCCGGAATCCCAAATTCGCACGCGTGTCAGTTACCAAATCTTCATCATTTCCAAACAAAATTTGGCTGGAAGGCTTAATGAAACTTAAAATCAGGATAAAAGTGCAAGGAGTGTTTTGGCATGCTTCAATGGCTTGGTATGGGCTTCGCATGATGACTAGCACAACACTAAACCAACACATTTATGAAAACCTTATTCACTTTAGCACTTGCAGGCGCACTTTCTTTTAGCAGCTTGGCCGTATCCGCAGCAGATGACGATTTGATGGCTCTGTCAGACGTAAAAGCAAAATTCAAAAAAGTAAACGTACTCCTTAAAGAAGGAGTTGGGGAAGCGAAGATCGCGCTTTTTGACAAATCCGGAAGAAAACTCCACCAGAGAAAAGTCAAAGTGGGAGACAGTGACTTGATCGTTCCTTACAACCTGTCCGACCTGCCGGTGGGAGAGTACAAGGTCAGGATCTCCACTGAAAACGAAGAGGTCGCCTACACTGTAGCTACCTTTGACAAGCCGATCCCAAAAGATCAACTTCCTCTAATGGCCTACGGAAAAATCATCGATGGCGAGACCGTAAACCTGACCGTGATCGGACTGGAAGAGCCGGGAGTGGGGGTTGAGATCCGCTACGCCGAAACCAACAAGCTGATCCACCAAGATCAAATCGAGCAGCCTGAAGGGTTCCGAAAAAACTACAAGTTGAACGGTGTATCTCCTGAGGATGTGTACTTTAACGTAACCGACGCAAAAGGCCGTACGAAAACCATCCATTTTGAGTAAGGCAACCAGCCGATTGTACAAAAGCTTCGAACCGCCAGGTTCGGAGCTTTTATTTTTTGAGGATGTGCGCAGTGAGCTCAGCTGCCAGTTTTTCCAAATCTGTGTCGAGAGCTTCCCGATTGACCTTGAGTACCTTTTCCCGATCCGCAATCGGCAGTTTTTCGAATCCATACCAAGCCCCCAAAATCCCTCCGACCAGAGCTGCTGTCGTATCGTTGTCGCGGCCATAGTTGACCAAAAAAGTCAGGGAATGGCTGAAATCAAAATCAGAGTAAATCATCGCCGTCATCGCTTGGAGGTAGATCTCTCCTGCGTGGAAAGGCATATCCTGGAGTTTCATGTCGAGCTCAGTATATGCTTTGAGCAGCGCTGGACTGGATAAAGACATCCTGCTGCCGAGACTGTCCAGCTTGTGGGACTCTTGGCAAATCCAGAGCGCATCCCGAAGGATCCGGTGTGAGCTTCTACCCACTAACCGGCTTTGGAAATATCCTTCGGGGTCCAGTCGCGCGACTGCCAAAAGACTTTTTTCGTCTGTTTCTGGTGTCATCGCAGCAGCTGTCATAGCTACAGCCAAAGCGCTCAGATCACGGGCATACCCCAAATCGAAAATCGAAAGTTTGTAGGCTTCCCTGTAAGCCTTTTCCGGATCTCCTGGAAAATATACGCCAAGGGCTGGGGCGTAGAGCAAGCCCGCGCAGACCATCTCTCCCCCGTAAAACTTCGATAAGGAGTCTGAATAAGCCGTGAGCTTATCATCCAGATAGGGCTTGCTGACTTTAGCCCATTCGGATAGCCAATTTACTTGCAGCATTGCGGCCTCATAGGGTTCCGGATCTGAGCTCTTGATGGATTGGAGGTTTTTTAATCCCCTTTCATAGGTTTCGAGAATATGGCTTGCAAAGTCTTTTGGATCGAGAGTCTCCGGCTCTTGGGTCAGTAAATATTTTACGGCTAGGACTTTCCATCGCGTATCGTCTGTCGTCCCACCTGCAGGGAGGTTGGGTTTCCAAATGCCTTCTGGTGATACTTCCCTTACCATTGAGTCCAGTCCCTTTACAAAACCATATTCCAAACTTATGTTCTCCCGACTCCACATCTCTGTGGGTGCGCCCATCGCATCGCCTATGGCTGATCCGACCAGCATTCCTAGGATTTTATCGTAAAGCTGGGCTTCGCTGAGTCCGGAGGCTGTTTTGACTTCCGGGGAAAAGGAGGTCTGTTGGACCTCCTTTGATTTATTTTCACAGGAAAAAAGGAAGGCAAAAGCCAAAATGAAGATATAAAACCGCATGATCAGTTTAGGATTAGATATTTGCCTTTTCTTAAGAGTTCCGCTTTTTGGGAAAGCGTCAAAGTGAGGGGGAGCTGAGCAATTCCGATCAATCTTCTCAAAATCTCCATTCCTTGGAATTGCCCGACTAGCTGGAGATCCAATCGATTTGAATAGGCCGAAAGTATGGAACCTCTCAACAGCTCGGGCTGCTGGGCCAGATCCAGGTGTGCCAGAAAAATCCCAAGGTCAAACTCCGGCTCACCAAGAAAGCCAAATTCAGGATCGATGATCTTGATACCGGAAGAAACGTCTAACCAACTCCCCGGATAGAAATCACCATGAATGAGGACTTTGCCTGGACTGAGGTAGCGATTTCCGAGCAGTTTCAATTTTTCTTTGAGCTGAACATCGCGCTTGTAAGTGAGGCTGAGTGCTTGAAGTCCAGATTGAATAGTGTCCAGATCAAAACCATTTTCCTCCAAAAAGGGAAACTGGAACAAATGTTCATGGTTGAGAAGGCGCATTTTCATGTTTTCGGGAAACTCATCCACTTTCAATCCATGCATTCGGCTCAAAAAGTCGACTAGTTGAATGATTTCATCCTCAGTCAAAGTTTTTTCGCCGGAGTAGATTTTTGAAAAATCAAGTCCTTTTCCCAAATCCTCCATGATCAAAATATGGGATTCCGCATCAAAAAACACCACTTTAGGAACCCTATCCTTGATCCACTCATCTCTTGCTATCTCTTGTAAAAACCGGTATTCCACCTCGATTCTGTCGACGGGAGCAGGAATCTGGGGGTATTTTCGCACGTAAGGCTTGGATTGCTTGATTATCAGGTTTCTATGTGAAGTCTGGATCCTGAGAACGAGATTCATATTGCTTTCGCCTGCGGGCTCGGATTTGATTGGATGTTCACCAGGAAGCCAGTAGGGAAGGTTTTGTAGGTCAGCGAGGGAACTGTCTTCAGTTAGATCGGTCATGGGTATGATTTTGATTCAAGATAGAAGCAGTATCTTGAAGAATTAATAAAGAGCTTGATTTTTAGGGCTGGCGTAATTCGAAAGATCAATCGGGAGCGGCCCAAATTCGCTATTTTTGGATAAGACAAATCTAAACCCAAATATGTTCGGACTGCACAGATCACTTTTTACCGAAGAACACGAACTCTATAGAGAGAGCGTACGCGAGTTTGTTTCCAAGGAGATTACTCCCCACAATGCCGATTGGGAAAAGCAAAAAATGGTCTCACGAGAGGTTTGGAAAAAACTCGGGGACCAAGGCTTTTTGGGAATCCAGGCTCCCGAGTCTCTGGGTGGGATGAACATTTCTGACTTCCGGTACAATGCGATTTTCATTGAGGAGCTCGGACTAAGTGGATGCTCTGCTCCGGCTGTTGGTTTTCCGCTCCACTCGGATATCGTGATGCCTTACATTCTCCATTACGGAAAAGAGGAGGTACAAAGGAAGTACATCCCCAAGATGATTTCCGGGGACCTCATAGGTGCGATTGCCATGACCGAGCCGGGTGCCGGATCTGATCTTCAGGCAATCAGAACCAGTGCCGAGGATCATGGCGACTTCTATTTGGTCAACGGTACCAAGACCTTCATTACCAATGGTTTTTTGTGCGATGTGGTGGTGGTTGCCGTGAAGACTGACCCGGACAAAGGAGCCAAGGGTATTAGCCTTTTGGTTCTGGATCGGGATATGCCGGGATTTAAGCGGGGTGTTCCCTTCGAAAAGGTGGGCCTGCACGCCCAGGATACCTGCGAGCTGTTTTTTGAGGATGTCAAAGTGCCCAAAGAAAATCTGCTTGGAAAAGCGGGTGAAGGCTTCAAGTATCTGATGACTGAGCTTGCGCAAGAGCGCCTGGTCGTCGCCTTGGCAGCAATAGCCTTGGGAGAATACATGCTTCAGGCCACGATATCCTATGTGAAAGAGCGCAAGGCTTTTGGAAGGAGTATATCCGAGTTCCAAAATACCAGGTTTAAGCTGGCGGAAATGAACGCAGCTTTGGAGCAGGGTAGGATCTATTGCGACTATCTCGTGTCGCTGCACAATGAGGGCAAACTTGACTCCGCCATGGCATCGGCAGCCAAATTCAACATGACCGAACTCCAATGCAAAGTGGCAGATGAGTGCGTACAGCTGCATGGCGGCTATGGCTACATGTGGGACTATGGAATCGCTCGGGCTTGGGCCGATGCCCGGGTACAGCGCATCTATGCCGGAACGAACGAGATCATGAAGGAATTGATCGCCCGTAAAATCCTCCAATGACAAATCGCTTGGCGAAGCACAATAATTTTAAGTAATTGAGCAAAGGTTTATAATACCCAAAATATCCGAAATATGACCGATTTTCCCTGGCTAAAACACTATCCTGCCTCTGTCGACAAAGAGATCAACTACGAGGCCTATTCCAGTATCGTCGACCTTTTCGACGAGAGTGTGAAAAACTTTGGGTCAAACGTCGCCTTTGAGTGCATGGGAAAGACGATGAGCTTCACAGAACTTGAAAGGCTCAGTGCTCTCTTTGCGAACTACCTATCTCAGAGTCTAAAACTGAAGAAGGGAACCCGTGTGGCAATCCAGATGCCTAATACCCTACAATATCCAGTGGCCATGTTTGGAGCCCTGAGAGCGGGAATGATCGTTGTCAATACAAATCCGCTCTATACGCCTGCGGAAATGAAGCATCAGTTTGTTGATTCTGGCGCAGAGGTGATTGTGATTGTAGAAAACTTTGCGACCAATCTGGAGAAAATCCGAAACGAAATCCCCGCAAAGCATATCATTTTGACGGGGCTGGGTGACCTCTTGGGAGGGCTCAAGGGCATGATTGTCAACCTGGTGGTTAAGCATGTGAAAAAGCTTGTACCCCCGTTCACCCTTCCGGGCGCCGTTTCATTTAAAACAGCACTTTCCAAAGGTGGTGAATTCACTTTTAAGCAGACAAAGCTCACGCTAGCTGATACTGCCTTTCTTCAGTATACCGGAGGGACGACGGGAGTATCCAAAGGTGCCGAGCTGACGCATGGAAATATTGTCGCCAACATGCAGCAGATTTCTGCTTGGATGAAGCCCAAGCTGCGACCGAGGGAAGAGATCGTAGTCACAGCACTACCTCTCTATCATATTTTTGCGTTAACAGTGAACTGTCTTTCGATGTTGAAAATTGGAGCACATAACCTGTTGATTACCAATCCGAGAGACATGAAGGCTTTCATTGGGGATTTGGCTAAGAAGAAGTTTACCGTGATCACTGGCGTGAATACCTTGTTCAATGGACTGCTTAATCAGGAGGCCTTTAAAGCCCTTGACTTTTCCGCTTTGAAAATCGCCGTGGGTGGGGGGATGGCGGTACAAAAGGCCACCGCAGAAAAGTGGAAAGCGGTGACAGGGGTTCCTTTGGCGGAAGGTTACGGACTCACGGAGACCTCACCTGTTGCCTCGTGCAACCCTATAGACGGAACTGAACGCATAGGTACCATAGGCGTGCCTCTGCCTAATACTGAGTTTATGATTGCGGATGACGCTGGCAGCCGGCTTTCGATTGGTGAGCGTGGTGAAATATTTATCAAAGGGCCTCAGGTGATGAAGGGCTACTGGAACAGACCGGAAGAAACCGACAACGTCATGCACGGCGAATGGTTTAAGTCGGGAGACATCGGCGTGATGGACGAAGATGGTTTTGTGAAGATTGTGGATCGCAAAAAGGAAATGATCCTGGTCTCCGGATTCAATGTGTATCCCAATGAAATAGAAGACGTCATAGCTTCCTGCCCTGGAGTTTTGGAAGTGGGAGTGATAGGCATGCCTGATGCCAAGTCCACGGAAAAAGTGGTGGCCTACGTGGTCAAAAAAGACGGGGGGGTAACTGCAGAACGGGTGATCGAACACTGCAAAGACTCGCTGACCAATTACAAGGTGCCAAGAGAGGTTCATTTCGTAGATGAACTTCCCAAGTCGAATGTGGGCAAAATCCTGAGGAGAAAAATCAAGGAGGCCCATCTCGAGAAAAAAGGAGTCGTCGCCGACTGAGCTTGTCGGGATAGCTCATCCTTATTTTGGAATAAGAACCGCGGGTTTCGCGGTTTTTTCGTTTTTTTGCAGCAACGTTATAATTGCCAGCAATTCCCCTTGTGAATTTCTCAATCCCAAAATTTTCCAATCCTCCAATTCTAAAATTTTTCAATTCTCCATGACCTGGCAACTGATCAAAGACGCAATCCTTGGCAAGGAGCAGGATTTTACGAGCCTTTCGTTGAAGACGGCCATTTTCGTCTTGGCTATACCCATGATCTTGGAGATGATGATGGAGTCCGCATTTGCCGTGGTGGACATCTTCTTTGTCGCGAAACTGGGGGAATTTGCGGTGGCAACCGTAGGTCTGACTGAAGCGGTGATCGTACTGACCTATGCCATTGGTTTTGGGATCAGTATGGCGGCAACGGCTTTGATTTCCCGAAGGTTTGGGGAAAAGGAGTACGAAGAGGCTGGAACTGCTACCTTCCAACTTTTGCTGGTTGGAGGGATTGTTTCGATTTTTCTCGGTGTGGGAGGATGGATATTTGCGGAGGACTTGCTTAGAGTGATGGGGGCGGAGGAATCAGTGGTGTCGAGTGGGACCACTTATGCAAAGATCGTTTTCGCAGGCAACACCGCCATCATGCTGCTGTTTTTGATCAACGGGGCATTTCGTGGCGCAGGACAAGCGCATCATGCGATGCGTTCCCTTTGGATAGCCAATGGCCTGAACATCGTCCTGGATCCGCTCTTGATTTTTGGAATCGGAAGCTGGGATGGATTTGGACTGGATGGTGCGGCCATCGCGACGACTTTTGGCCGGAGTGTGGGGGTACTCTATCAACTGTATCATCTTTTTAACGGAAAACACAAACTCAAGATCCTGCGTCGCAACCTGCATGTGAAGTGGGAGACCATTCGCAAAATCATTGACCTTTCTTTGGGTGGGATGGGGCAATTCCTGATCGATTCAATTTCATGGGTGGCATTGACCCGGATGAATGCTGAGTTTGGCTCGGCCGCATTGGCGGGGTATACCATAGCTTTCAGGGTTTTGATTTTCACGATTTTGCCTGCCTGGGGACTTTCCGGAGCGGCGGCAACTTTGGTAGGGCAAAATCTGGGTGCCAAGGAGGTCGGTCGAGCCGAAAAGGCTGTCTGGCTTACCGCCCGATACAATGTGATTTTCATGGCTTCCGTGACCGGGATTTATTTGCTCTTCAACCAACATTTGGCTGGCTTCTTTACCGATATCCCGGAAGTCAGGGACGTAGCCGCAAAGGGACTTTGGGTAATTGTATTGGGATACGTTTTCTTCGCCATCGGTATGGTCTTAACCCAGGCATTCAACGGGGCGGGGGATACGCGTACTCCAGCTTGGATCAACATCGGGGTTTTGTTGTGTATGGAGGTTCCTTTGGCGTATTTCCTGGCATTTCCGATGGGCATGCAGTACACGGGGATTTTCATCGCGATTGCGATATGCCATTCGTTTCATGCTTTGGTTTCGCTTTATTTCTTCAGAAAAGGGAGATGGAAGACCATGCAGGTGTAGGGGTGATTCGATTATACGCTATTCTGCCATTGGTCGAGTATTCCCTGCTTTTAGGTTGGAAGACCGAAGAAACACCGATTTGGCGCTTTCTTGGTCTCCTAGCCTTGTGAAAAAGGTGCTGATAAAGTTCAGGATATTCAGAGAAAGTAATCAAAGAACAGTATAATAAGTGGGTTTGATTCCAGTCTTTAGATGGATTGGGAGGGTTTTTAACTCTGTTCTATATGCAAGAGATCAGATATCGAAACCTCAGGCAAACCGAGCATCTGGGCTTTTTCATGGAGTGTCAAAAAACACTCGCTCGCTAAAGATTTCAGGTCACGGCCATCTTGAGAAATTGGAAAAGCAGTGGCTTCGCTCATGTAGACTTGATAGATATCAAAGAACATATCCATCTCCTGATCGGTCTTAAATCCCATCCAATTCGCGATTAAATTGCCTAAACCCAAGAAATGGTTGTCAAGCGGATCCAGGCCCAAAGCCGCCAGGCCAAAAATCAATTGGCAATGCTTCAGGTCTGCCAAGATCAATTCCTCGATCAAAGGTTTTAGCGAAAGGGATATGTTGGTTTCCATAGTCGATTTGGGATATTGGATTTGAGACTCAGGCGTAGTCGAATCGATTTCCGAAATGCCTGAATCGAATTTTTTCAAATTCCCATGACAATCCTATTCTGATTTTGGATAAAATATCCTGTTCATATCACTATTTTACCTAAGAATTAAATACCCGTTTTCTGCTCCGTTTGGGGATTTTTTTTAAATTTGATAGTGGTATCAAATTAGATCACACAGGCTTTAATAGCCTGGAAGTTTGACAGCCTGAGTCTGAAATATTAATAAGGGAATGAAAGCCCAAAACCAACAAGATGTGAATCCAGGTGAGAAATTACTTGGTATACAAAACATTAATAGGAAGGGCGCGGAGGCAGACGCAGCAGCGGGCCAGCGTTCGGCCTTGTGCGGTTAGGGCCGAGCGTCAAAAATTAATCCAGTGGATTAATTTAGCGAGGAGCCGGTTTACAGGGGGGACTGCGTCTTGACCTTTTGGTTCTTTTGGGTCAAGCCAAAAGAACGAAAAAAAAGATCAAGCTAATCTGAATTCAAAACTGAAATTAAATGATTGATTGCCATCGCCCCGGTTTGTGTCTTCACAAACCGGATTAAATTATAAAAACCATGACCGAATCCCCATCCAAATCCATCCACCAAGGCCGAAACGTCAAACGCTTCCGGGAAATGCTCGGCATCAAGCAGGAAGCACTTGCCTTTGAATTGGGGGAGGACTGGAACCAGAAAAAGATCTCCTTACTCGAGCAAAAGGAAGAAATCGAAGCCAGTCTATTGGCCCAGATTGCCGAGGTTCTAAAGCTGCCTGTAGAAGCTTTTCAGAACTTCGATGAGGAACAGGCGGTGAATATTATTGCAAATACTTTTCACGATAGTGCTGTCGGAAACACTTTTAAGGACGGTGCTCAAGCGAATTTCCACTGCACGATAAATCCTATTGATAAATTGATCCAGCTCCACGAGGAGAAAATCGCCCTTTACGAGCGGATGCTGAAGGAGAAGGACGAGATGATGGCGAGGTTGGAGAAGTTGATAGGGAAGTGATTTGATTAGTTATGGCAAACCATTGGGATAACATCATTGGAAAAAATCTCCAAGTCCTTCGCCTAAAGCAAGGGTTTGCGCATGATCAGATTGCTGAATACCTAGAAATCACTCCAAACGAATTAAGTGATTTTGAAAAAGGAAATAGGCCTATTCCTACTGCTCTTATGTCTTTATTGGCAAATTTGTATGGGGTAGATAAATATGACCTTTATAAAGAAAACTTGGGTTCTGATAGCACAATTCCTGATTTCAATTTTAGAAGTGATTCCATCCCAGTATCAGATTTGAAGCAAATCGCCTCATTTAAAAAAATCATCCGAAACTATCTGAATATGTCAGTCCTTTTGGAAAGGCATCAGCACTTGGATGTCTAGGATGAATATTTAATGGAAATTGTACTCAACGATCTTAAAAATTAGGAGATACCGATTTTAAACTTCAAGCCCACCACCAAAGACATCTTTGCCAAAATTTCCCAGGAAGGTTTTTGATCACCTCTTAAAAGCTGGGTCAAGTAAGAGACAGAGGTGCCTAGCTGGTCTGCCAACTCTTTTTTCGTCATTCCTCTCTCTTTCATTTTTTCACCCACTAATCCCAAGAATTGCAGGGCCAAAACACCGGCTTTCATTTTGACGGATTCATCTTCAGTCATATCCTGAAGGAGATTTCTACATTGGGAAAGACACAGCACACTACTGCAAGCTGCACCAAATCACCTACCTGACGACCATGGACTTTCTCTGCCAAGCAGTCAATAATGGATAGCTCACCGAATCAGACTGCAACGACTTTATCCAACGAGTGCTGAAGGCAGGAAGCAGACTTCCTGTGAAGAGTTGGGGGGAGTATTAATGCCAAATGAAAGAGGCTATATAGCTACTTTTTCGGAGGTGCTGGTTTAGCCGGAGGAGAAGGTATTGTTCTACCTTTGCTTCCTTTGTCTGGATTGGCTGGTTTGATAATTGGTTGTGGACGGTGTTCTTTAGCCATGATTATAAGCGTTTATAGCTGCAAATAGTAAGATGCTTGCTATGCCAATTCCAAGTAAAAGAGACTGTTCAAATAACTGTGTCAAAATTTAAACCATTAAATTTTGACTATGAAAGAAGACAAAGAAGAGTTTGATTTCAAGGCTTTTGCCAAGCAAGCCGGAGATGCGCTTCGCTCAGGCAAGCC
>JAESGW010000315.1_pt1 | contig 68328 bp, 52 predicted proteins | sample 9269791 | NCBI WGS metagenome assembly JAESGW01 (sample SAMN16773120, study PRJNA677053) | algae metagenome | isolation source: Aphanocapsa lilacina HA4352-LM1 and co-occurring heterotrophs from near cave... | place: USA: Maniniholo cave, near Haena, Kauai, HI | collected 2009-07-28
CATCTGGCGGCCGTACCAGTCGCCGAACTCGGGCACGCACTGCACGCCCCAATGCGACCAGATGCCGAACTTCGCGTCGCGGAACCAATCAGGGGTGCGATAGGCGTCCGCCAGCGCCTGCCAGTCCGGCTTCACCGCCTGCCCGCCCTCGAACCGCGGCGTCAGCACGCCGCCCAGCGCCGCTGCGCCCTTCAGGACCGAACGTCTGGAAAGTATCGCGGTCATCGGTCCACCTGTTCGTTGAGGGAGAAGATGCGCGCGGCGGGCACCCATTTCTGGTCGGGACCTGCCCAGGGCAAACGCTGCTGGAATTCGTCCATCAAAGCCTCCCATGCCGCCGTCCCGGGGTCGCCCGGCGCGGCGGGATCGAAATCCGGTCCCGCCTCGACCGCCATCACCAGCCGGTTGCCGCTGCGGAAAATCTCCATCGCGGAGATGCCGGCGGCGCGGATGCTTGCGGTCACCGCTTGCGGGACCGCGCCCGGCGCATGGTGGCGCTCGTAGCGGGCGATCAGATCGGGATCGTCCTTGAGGTCGAGGAGCAGGATGTGCCGCATGTTCGCCTTCCTCAGTTGACCCAGCCGCCGTCGATGATGTGGACCGCACCCGTGGTGAAGGCGGATTCGTCGCTCGCCAGGTAGAGCGCCAGCGCCGCGATCTCTTCGGGCCTGCCCAGCCGTCCCATTGGCTGGCGCGCGCGGAACGCGGCGAGCGCGGCCTCGTAATCGCCGGTCTCGCCGAGCCGCTGGAGCAGCGATGGCGTCTCCACGGTGCCGGGGCAGATCGCATTGCAGCGGACGCCCTGCTCGACGAAATCGGCCGCGACCGATTTGGTGAGGCCGATCACCGCCGCCTTGGTAGCGCCGTAAGCGAACCGGCCGGGGATACCCTTCACCGAGCTGGCGATCGACGCCATGTTGATGATCGATCCGCCGCCACGCGCGATCATCGCGGGCAGGAATGCGCGGATTGCGCGGTACATCGCGGTGACGTTCAGATCGTTCGAAAAGGCCCAGTCGTCTTCGCCGCACTCCAGGATCGTGCCGGCATGGACGAAGCCCGCGCAGTTGAACAGGATATCGACCGGCCCCACCGCTTCGCCAAGCGCGGCGACCGCCGTGACATCGGTCAGGTCGGTGACGTGCGGACGGCACCCGGCCAGCGTCTCCAGCGCGTCGGCATTCACATCCACCGCATGAACCTCCGCCCCCTCGCGCGCGAACAGCTCGGCCGAGGCGCGCCCGATCCCCTGGCCCGCGGCGGTGACGAGCGCGATCTTGCCGGCCAGTCGTCCGCTCATGCCGCGTGCCGCGCGAGGGGGAGGCAGGCCGGGCCGAGCGGCTCGAACGCCTTGTAGGTCAGGATGAACTCCTGATGGCCCAGCGCCTCGGATCTGGTGCGCACACCCGCGGCGACCGCGAGTACCGCCGCGTGGATCTCGGCGCCGACCTCGTCGAGCGTCGCCTCGCCTTCCAGGATACGGCCGGCATTCACATCCATGTCCTCGGCCAGCTGGCGCGCGGTCTCCGGATTGGCGCAGACCTTGATGACCGGCGCGATCGCCGATCCGACCACCGATCCGCGTCCGGTGGTGAACAGCGTCAGATGCGCCCCGCAGGCGATGATCTCGACGATCTCGGCATTGTCGGAGATGTTGGGGAAGCCGAAGCGCGGCTCGCCATCGGGCACCACGTCGAGCAGGTAGAGCCCGCCCGCCGGAGGAACGTCACCGGGCTTGATGATGCCGCAGATCGGCGAGGAGCCGGACTTGGAGTAGGCGCCCATCGATTTCTCCTCGATGGTCGTCAGGCCGCCTTCCGCATTGCCCGGCGCGAAGCTCGCATAGCCCATCGTCGTATAATAGCGCTCCGCCTTGGCCACGCAGTCCTCGATCGCGCTGCCGAGTTCCGAGGTGACGGCGCGTTCGGCCATGATCGTCTCGCAGCCGATCAGCTCTCCGGTTTCCTCGAAGATGCACGTCGCGCCTTCGCTCACCAGCCGGTCGAACGTCCGGCCCACTGCGGGGTTGGCGGTGAGTCCGCTGGTTCCGTCCGATCCGCCGCACACGGTGCCGATGATCAGTTCGTCCACCCGCATCGGCGCGCGAGGTGTTGCGGCCGCGGCCAGGCGAACCCGGTCCACCGCGGCGATGCCGGCCGCGATCGTCGCGCTCGTCCCGCCGGTTTCCTGGATGACGAGCAGCTCGACCGGCCGCCCGCTCGCCGCCACGGCCTCGCGCAGGCCGCTGCGGTCGAAGCTCTCGCAGCCGAGCGAGATCATCACCAGCCCGCCGACATTGGGATGCGTCGCGATCGCCTGCATCACCTTCGCCGCATAGGCATTGGGAAAGCAGCCGGGAAAGCCGATCAGGTGGACGTCGGGATCGTCGATCTTGCCGACGATGCGGCGCGCGACATGGTGCGCGCACTCGACGAGATAGGCCACCGCCACGACGTTGCGGATGCCTTTCCTGCCATCTTCCCTGAGGAAGCCCTGGAACATTCAGTCTTTTCCTTCCGAACGCGGCGCGCGCGAGTGCGTCGCGATATAGTCGCTCTTCATATTGTGGAGGTGCACCAGCTCGCCGGGCGCGGCCGCATGGGTGATCGATCCGATCGGCGCGCCGTATTTGATGACCTTGTCGCCGATCGCGAGCGCGCGGCGCGCGACCTTGTGGCCGACGCCGACCGGTGCATGGGCGCTGAGTGCAACGCCTTCTATCGTCACGGTCTCCCCGGCGGCGACCGGCGCGATGCAGACCAGGATGGTGTCGCGGGGGTCGAGCAGCATGAGTTTGGGATCGCGGGTCATGCCGGCGTCGCCTCGGCACGATGCGGTGCGGCGACGAGCCCTTGCGCCGCGAGCGCGTGCCACAGTGCCCCCGGCACGCTCGCCGCAGCGCGGGCGAAATGCGCTGCCACTTCGTCCCGGCCGACCATCCCCGCCACAACGGAGGCGATCGCCGGATCGCCGGCGGGAAAGTGCAGCGCCGCTGTGGGCAGATCGACACCAAACGCCGCGCAGACGACGCCGATCGCCGCGGCGCACTCCAGCATCTCCGCCGGTGTCGCGGCATAGTCGTAATGGCGGGCCGCTTCGGCCTCCATCGGACGGGCGAGCACGCCGCTGTTGTACGGCGCGGCGGCGATCACCCGCACGCCCTTGCGCTGGCAGAGAGGCAGCAGGCGATCGCCGGCCTGCTGATCGAGCAGCGTATAGCGCCCGGCGATCATCACCACGTCCAGATCGACGCGCTCGATCAGATATTCGCACACCGCGACCTCGTTGACGCCGATGCCGATCGCATCGACCGCGCCGGCCGCCTTCAACTCGGCCATCGCGCAGTAGCCGCCATCGAGAAAGGCGCGCATCTGCGCTTCGGCATCCGATCCGTGGGTCAGCGCGCCCAGGTCGTGCGCGAGCAGGATATCGACGCGGTCCCGGCGCAGCCGCTTCAGGCTGGCCTCGTGCGACCGCAGCACGCCGTCGCGGCTATAGTCGAAACGCGGCGCGAAGTGGTCGCCATCGACGAAACCGTGCCGTTCGCGAGCCGGCGCGGGTTCGGGTTCGAGCAGACGCCCGACCTTGGTGGAGATGATCGCGGTCTGGCCGGGATCGACCGCCGCAAGCGCTATGCCCAGCCGCCGCTCGGCCAGGCCAAAGCCATAATAGGGGGCGGTGTCGAACAGACGCACGCCGCCCTCCCACGCCGCCGCGACGGTCGCTTCGGCGACGGCGTCGCTGACCGGGGCGTAGAGGTTGCCGATCCCGGCGGTTCCCATGCCGAAACGGGGTAGGCAAGGCGCGGTCATGCCAGGGCCTCCGCCGTCTGGCGGGCGTAGAAAGCATGCGCCGTGCCGCCGAAGACCGCGCGGTGATCGCGTTCGGGCACGGTGTCGCGCGCCAGCGCCAGCCAGTCGGCATACCCGCCCGACGCCTCGAGCACGGGCCAGTCACTGCCCCACATCACGCGATCGGCGCCGAACAGTTCCAGCACCGCTAGAATATAGGGGACGACCGCTTCGGCGGGCGCGTGGCCTTTTTCGCTGAGCAGTCCGGAGAGCTTGCAGCGCAGGTTCGGCTGATCGGCGAGCGGCACGATCGCCTGGCGCCAAGACTCGAAGCCATTGGACTGGTCGATCGCAGGCTTGGCGGCGTGGTCGATCACGATCCGCAAGCCGGGCCTGCGGCGGGCGAGGCGCGCGAGCGAGGCGAGATGCTCCACCCGAACCAGCGCGTCGAGGGTCAGGCCTGCCGCCTCGATCGTGTCGAACGCCGGATCGAGCGCGGCATCGTCATACCAGTCGGCGGCCCGGTGCTGCACCATCGGCCGCAGCCCGGCGAGCTTCGGTTGACGCGCCAGCGCGGCGATGCGGCGCGGCGCGGCGGACGCGTGGAGGTCCGCCCAGCCTACCACCCCGATCACGATCGGGTCCGCCGCCAGCGCCAGCAGCCAGCCGGTATCCGCGTCGCTTTCCTGCGACTGCACCAGCACCGCGCCTTCAATGCCGGCTTCGTTCGCCACTTGCTTGAACGCCGCCAACGGATAGTCGCGGTGGAGGATGCCGTCCGCCGCGGTCGGCCAGCGGCATTCGGGCCGTGCGAGCGACCAGACATGATGGTGCGCGTCGATCAGGGGCATCAGGCGACCGCCGCCATCGCCGCCGGCTGGGGACGATCGGGCGTGTAGGCGCAATGCTCGCGGATGAAGTCGCCATGCGTGGGCATCGCGTCCGCCCCCCGGCGCAGCGTTTCGCGCATCCGGGTCAGCGTTGCGCGGAGCTGCTCCGCCGGCACGCCGCGCGCGATCGGATCATAGCCGGCCGGGTGGATGCCCTGGCCTTCGAACACCGCCTGCCAGCTCGTCACGGTGAACAGCTCGTCCTGGAACCGGAAAAAACGCCCGTGGCTGCGATAGAGTTCGATCTTTTCGCGCAATGTGTCGGGGATCGCCATCGCCCGGCACCTATCCCACAAGGGCAGCCCGGTGCGGGCGTTGACATGATAATGGAGAATCAGGAAATCGCGGATGCGGTCATATTCCAGCGCGGCGGACCGGTTGAACTGATCGATGTCCGCCCGGGCGAAGCCGCGATCGGGAAACAGCGTCACCAGGCGGGTGACCGCCGACTGGATCAGATGGATGCTGGTCGATTCGAGCGGCTCCATGAAGCCGCCGGACAGCCCGATCGCCAGGACGTTCCGGTTCCAGAACTTGCAGCGCCTGCCGGTGGAGAAGCGCAGCAGCCGGGGCTCGGCCAGCGCCTCGCCCTCCAGATTGGCCATCAGGATCGACGCCGCTTCGTCGTCGCTCATGTCGCCGCTGGCATAGACATGGCCATTGCCCGTGCGGTGCTGCAGCGGGATGCGCCATTGCCAGCCCGCATCGCGCGCGATCGACCGGGTGAACGGCGGCGGCGGGCCGACATTGGCGGATGGCACCGCAACCGCGCGATCGCACGGCAGCCAATGGCTCCAGTCCTCATAGCCGGTCTTGAGCGCGCCTTCGATCAGCAGCCCGCGAAACCCCGAACAGTCGATGAAGAAATCCGCCTCCATCCGCCGCCCGTCCTCCAGGCCGACCGACGCGACGAAGCCGCGCGTGTCGAGATCGACCGAAGCGACCTTGCCCTCATGCCGGACGACGCCGCGTCCTTCCGCCAGCTCGCGCAGGAATTGCGCGTACAGCCCGGCGTCGAAATGGAAGGCGTAGGCGATCTTCGACAGGACATGCTTGGGGTTGGGGTGCGGCCGGGTGAACCTGCCCGCCCGCGCCGCCATAGCGGGCAGGCTGTAATCCTCCAGCTCGCCTGCATCGTCGCCGATCAGGCTCGCCGCGCGGCGCCAGTAATGCGCGAAATCGACGATCCCGACATCGGCGCCATAGCTGCCGAACGGATGGAAATAGCGCTCGCCCGGCGTCTTCCAGCCGACGAATTCGATGCCCAGCTTGAAGGTCGCCCGCGTGCGGCGGATGAACTCGTCCTCGTCCACCCCCAGCATTGCGTTCATATCATGAATCGGCGGGATCGTCGCTTCGCCGACGCCGATGGTGCCGATCTCGTCCGATTCGACCAGGTCGATCCGGCAGGGCTGGTCGGCGAGTGCGTTCGACAGCGCGGCGGCGGTCATCCAGCCCGCGGTTCCGCCACCCACGATCAGGATCGTGCGGATCGGTTTCCCCTCGTCGTCCACGTCCGCCTCTCCTCTCTTATGGTCCGGAAGCCGGCTTTTTGCCGTTCTTTTCAACCGTTGAGCGCCTTATCATAAAATTCTTTGAAAGTCGCTTTCATATTTGGTAGTTCCCATCCTATAAGATGGCAATGGGCGAGAATGGCGGCGCAAGAACGCCGCTCTGCCCGAAGGGGAGAGATGCGGATGGCAAGGCAGAACAGGTGCGCCCTGCGCGCGGGCGTTTCGAGCGCAGCGCTAGCAATGATAGCGCTAACAATACCTGTGGCGGCGATCGCACAAGAAGCTCCCGCAAGCGGCGAGCCCGAGCAGGAAGCCGAGGAAAACACCACGGCCTCTGGTCAGGCAGGCCCTGCCGCGGACGATATCATCGTCACCGGGCTGCGCGCCAGCCTTGCATCGGCGCAGTCGATCAAGCGCAATTCCGATCAGTTCGTCGATTCGGTCACCGCGATCGATATCGGCAAGCTGCCCGACAAGAACGTCGCGGAAGCGCTCCAGCGCATATCCGGCATCCAGATCACACGCAACCGGGGGGAGGGATCGAGCATCGCGATCCGCGGCCTGACCCAGGTCCGCACCGAAGTGAACGGCCGCGATTCGTTCGGCGCGAGCGGCGGGCGTTCGCTCGGGTTCGAGGACGTGCCCTCCGAATTGCTCTCCGGGGTCGATGTCTACAAGAACCCCTCGGCCGAACTGATCGAAGGCGGCATCGGCGGCACGGTCAACCTGCGCACCCGCATGCCGTTCGACCAGCCCGGTTTCCTGTTCAGCGCCACCATGGGCGCCAACCATTATGATCTGGTCGACGATACCAAGTTCAACGCATCGGCGCTGCTGAGCGACCGGTTCGACACCGGCATCGGCGAGATCGGCATCCTGTTCGACGTCTCCTATTTCAAGGGCGCGTTCCGTTCCGACGAGCTGGTCGTCGAACCCTATGTCGATACCGTCATCAACGGGCAGAACGTGTCCGTGCCCGACGGCGCCGGCATCGGCGTCACTTACGGCGAGCGCGAGCGCAAGGGCTATTACGGCGCCATCCAGTGGCGCCCGAACAGCGATATCGAGGTCTATGCCCAGGCCTTCCGTTCGGACTATTACATCACCACGCCCAACTACACGTCGTTCGTCACGCGCGGCACCGATGCGATCGGCGTCCAGGGTCTCGTGCCGTTGCCGGGCTTCGAGTTCGACGAAAACGGCGTGTTCCAGGCGGGGGGCTTTTCGGGCCATGCAGCGGATTGGTCGCTGGCGCCGACCTGGAGCAACCGCAATCAGCTGAACATCGCCAACAACAGCCAGCTTTCCTACAATCAGAGCGTCACCACCGATTATTCGGGCGGCGTGCGCTGGCAGGCCACCGACCGGCTGATGATCAATGCCGATTTCCAATATGTGAAGGCGACGGCGGAGAATCGCAGCTACACCACTTTCGGCCAGCACGATCTCGCCTCCTATTATCTGGATCTGCGCGGTGATCTGCCGGTCATCGAGTTCGGCGGGGTCGAGGTCGATCCCACCGCCCCGCCGCCGGCCTCGCCGGATATCCCGCCGGCGGTGCGGCCGATCGATATCAACAATCCGGCCTATTACCGCCTCAACGCGCTGATGGACCACAAGGAGGACAGCGACGCCAACCAGAAATCGGCGCGGATCGACCTTGAATGGGAGTTCGACGGCGATTTCCTGCGCTCGCTGACCGGCGGCGCGCGCTATACCGATCGCTCGGCGGTCAACCGCAGCACGCCCTATGCCTGGTCGGGTGCGACCGCCACCACGCCGCTCACCGATCCGCGACTGCTGACGGTCCCCAATCCGTTCGCGGACAGCTTCTACTACGGCGACAACGGCAGTGTGGGCGGAGTGCCCTTCGTTTCGACCTCCGCGCTCACCGAGGGCAGCGTCGCGCAGCTGTTCCAGTCGGTCGTCGGGCGCGGACTGACCGATTATAGCTCGCAGGATATCAACACGCAGGACGAGCAGACCTATGCCGCCTATGCGATGCTGCGCTTCGGCTTCGAAATGGGGGTGCCGATCGACGGCAATCTCGGCGTTCGCGTTCTGCGGACCGAGAATACCGCCTCGGGCAGCGTCAGGCTGAGCTACCGGTCCGACCTCGGTCCCGACAGCACGATCACGACCGTCGATCAGCCTTTCACCGAAAGCCAGGAATATACCAAGGTTCTGCCCAGCCTGAACCTGCGCGCGCGGCTCACCCCCACCCTGCAGGCGCGCTTCGCCGCGTCGAAGGGGCTGTCGCGTCCCGCCTTCTATGATCTGCGGGCGGTGCGGACGCTGTCGCTCAACTATAACCAGCTGACCACGCCGGATGGCACGGTCACCGGCTATGTCCCCACCACACTTACCGGCAGCGGCGGCAATCCGTTGCTCAAGCCGCTGGAGACCAACAATCTCGACGTGTCGCTCGAATGGTATCCGAAGTCGACGACGATGCTCTACGGGACGTTGTTCTACAAGGAACTGAAGAACTTCACCCGCACCGCGGTGTTCGACGTCGCATATGAGGTGCCGGGCCAGGGCGCGCAGACCTTCCAGTTCACCGGCCTGGTCAATGGTGACGAGGGGAAGGTGAAGGGCTTCGAGATCGGCGGCCAGACCTTCTTCGATTTCCTGCCCGGCGTCCTTTCCGGCTTCGGCGTGCAGGGCAATGTGACCTATGTCGATAGCAATGCGCCCGGCGCGATCGGCCAGCTGGCGAACGGCATCGAGGTGCCGACAACGCTGCAGGGGCTGTCGAAATGGAGCTACAACGCCGTCGGCCTGTATGAAAAGGGCGGGCTGACCGCGCGCCTGGCGTATAACTGGCGCGACCGGTATCTGGACACGATCTCGGGCAACGGCACCGGCGCGGTGCCGATCTATCGCCGCGCTTACGGTCAGCTCGACGCGTCGATCAGCTATGATTTCAGCCCCAACGTCTCGCTCAGCCTCGATGCCGTGAACCTGCTGCGCGAACGCAAGGAATCCTACCAGAATGTGGAAACCAATCCGCGTTTCTATCAGCAGGAGGACCGCCGCATCGGCCTGACCTTCCGCGTCCGGAGTTGATATGCCCGCCGGGCGCCGTTCCGGCACAACCCTCCCTCCTTGGGGGCGCGCTCCATCATGCGCGCCCCTGATTTTTTCGAGGATCTACCGGCGATGAAGTTCGGCCGAAATGTTCTTTTTGTCGCCGCAGCCGCGCTGATGAGCGGCGCGGTCATCGCGGCCGACCCGGTCCCGCGGATCGTCAGTCGCGATGGCAAACATGCGCTGATGGTCGATGGAGCGCCCTGGCTGGCGCTGTGTGCGCAGGTGAACAACAGCAGCAACTATCCCTCTGCGCTGCCCAAGGTGTGGCCGGTGATGAACAAGCTCGGCGCCAATACGGTGCAGGTGCCAATCGCCTGGGAGCAGATCGAGCCCGAAGAGGGGCGGTTCGATTTCTCCTTCGTCGATACGCTGATCGCCCAAGCGCGCGCGAACGACAAGCGGCTGGTGCTGCTGTGGTTCGCGACATGGAAAAACACCGCGCCCAACTACGCGCCGGCCTGGGTCAAGACCGACAATCGACGCTTTCCTCGCCTGACGACCAAGGAGGGCAAGACCAGCTATGCGCTGAGCCCGCACCACCGCGCGACCCTGGATGCGGACAAGAAGGCGTTCGTCGCGCTGATGACGCACATCGAACGCGTCGACACGCAGAACACCGTCATCATGGTCCAGCCGGAGAACGAGACCGGCACCTATGGCAGCGTGCGCGATTATTCGCCGGTTGCGCAGAAGCTGTTCGAAGGACCGGTCCCAGCAGCATTGCTCCGCCGCATGAACAAGCTGGCGGGCACGTGGAGCCAGGTCTTCGGCAAGGACGCCGACGAATATTTCCATGCCTGGTCGATCGCCTCGTACGTCGAGGAGATCGCGCGCGCCGGCAAGGCGGTGAAGCCGCTGCCCATGTACGTCAACGCCGCGCTGCGCGATCCGATCAAGGACCAGGCCGCCTCCAGCTATGCTAGCGGCGGCCCGACCTGGAACGTGATGGAGGTGTGGCGGGCGGCGGCCCCCTCGCTCGATCTGCTCGCACCCGACATCTACACCCGCGACAGCATCGTCTATGAGGCGCATCTCGATCGCTACGCCCGGCCCGGCAACCCGCTGTTCGTGGCGGAGACCGGCAACGACATCGCCTATGCCCGCTTCATCTGGTCGGTGCTGGGGCGCGGCGGCATCGGATTCTGCCCGTTCGGCATGGATGCGACGGGCTATGCCAACTATCCGCTCGGCGCGAAACAGGTGACCGATGAGACGCTCGCACCCTTCATCCAGACCTATCGCGTCCTTGCCCCCATGGCGCGCGATTGGGCGCGGATCGCCTATGAAAAGCCGGTCTGGGGCGCCTCCAGGCCCGACGATGGCAAGCCGCAGTCCGGCCGGCTCGGGCGCTGGGCCATCGGCGTCAGCTACGGCGAATGGCAGTTCGGCCAGTCCGACTGGACCTGGCTGGGCAAGACGGACAAGCCCTATACCGCCGGCCAGCCGGTGGGCGGCGCCCTGGTGGCGCAGCTGGGGCCGGACGAATTCCTGGTGACCGGCAACCATGCGCGCATCGCCTTCTCGCTCGCCGATCCGGCCCCCGGCGAAAGCTCCCTCAACGTCCGTGTCGAGGAAGGGCGGTTCGAGAACGGGGAGTGGGTGTTCGAACGTGTCTGGAACGGCGACCAGACCGATTACGGGCTGAACTTCACTGCGCAGCCGCAGGTCCTGCGCGTCAAGCTCGGCAGCTATCGCGGCAATGCACTGACCACGGTGGGCGAGGCGGCGAAATGAGGAGAGACAGGGTGAGCGGCATCAATCGGCGGAGCGCGCTGGCGATCCTGGCCCTGCTGTCGGCGAGCGCTGCCGCCGACGCCGCGGAGGTCGATCGCGTCAAGGGCGGTGTCGTCGTCACCCCCGATGCCGGCCAGGCCAAGCGCGTCCGGGTGCTGGTCTATGGCGACGGGCTGTTCCGCGTGACCGCCACGCCCGAGACGAAGATCGACTTGCCCGACAGCCTGATGGTGATCGCCGAACCCGGCGGCGAATTCGCCGTCGCCGAGGACGAGGACAGCGTCACGCTCACTACCCCGCGCGGATCGGCCGAGGTGCGGCTGGCGGACGGCTTCGTCACCGTCCGCGACGCGCGCGGCCAGCCGCTGCTCCAGCAGGCGCGTCCGGCGCAATTCTGGGATGTGACCGCCGGCGGCAAGCCGTTCCTGGGCGTCAGCCAGCAGTTCAACCGCGCGACCAGCGAGGGCTTTTACGGCCTCGGCCAGCACCAGCAGGGGGTGATGGATTATCGCGGGCATGATGTGGAACTGGCCCAGCACAACATGGACATCGCCGTGCCCTTCGTCGTTTCGACGAAGAATTACGGGCTGTTGTGGGACAATTACTCGATCACCCGCTTCGGCGATCCGCGGCCCTACCGCTTCGTCGGCGAGGACGCGCTGAAGGTGGTTGGCGCGAACGGCGAAGTCGGGTTCACCGCCGAATATTATCTGGGCGACAAGCTGATCGTCCGGCGCAACGAAGCGAAGATCAACTATCAATATATCCGCGATCAGAAGAATTACCCCGTCGCGGCCAAGGCGAGCACCGTCGCCGCGACGGGCGGCCAGAACACCGCAGGCAATTCGACCGGCAAGGAACGGGTGGTCTGGCGGGGGCAGGTAACACCGCAGGCGTCGGGCACGCACAAGTTCCAGCTCTATGCGTCGAGCTATTTCAAGCTCTATGCCGATGGAAAGCTAGTGCTCGATCGCTGGCGGCAGAACTGGAACCCCTGGTACCATGATTTCGATCTGCCGATGACCGCGGGCAGGTCCGTCGATATCCGCATCGAATGGGAACCCAATGCCGGCTATATCGGGTTTTTCCACAATGATCCGCTGCCCGCCGCCGACCACAACTCGCTATGGATGACCTCGGAAGCTGCGCGCGCGATCGACTATTATGTCGTCGCCGCCGGGGACATGGACGGCGTGATCTCGGGCTATCGTACGCTCACCGGCAAGGCGTCGATGATGCCCAAATGGGCCTATGGCTTCTGGCAGAGCCGCCAGCGTTACGAGACGGCGGACCAATTGCTCGGCGTGGTACGCGAGTATCGCAAGCAGGGCATCCCGCTCGACAATATCGTGCAGGACTGGTTCTACTGGCGCGAGGACGACTGGGGCAGCCACCGCTTCGACCCCACCCGCTTTCCCGATCCCAAGGGCATGATCGACGAAGTGCACGGCCTGAACGCGCGTTTCATGATCTCGGTCTGGCCCAAATTCTACCCCACCACCGATACCTATAAGGAGCTCGAAGCGGCGGGCCATGTCTATCAGGGCAATCTGACGGCGGGGAACAAGGACTGGGTCGGTCCGGGCTATCTCAACACCGATTATGATCCCTATGCGAAGGAGGCGCGCGCCATCTACTGGCGGCAGATGCGCGACCGGCTGGCCGCGCTCGGCATCGACGCATGGTGGATGGACGCGACCGAACCCGATATCCATTCCAACCTGTCGATCGAGGAACGCAAGGCGGTCATGGGCCCAACCGCCGAGGGGCCAGCGGAGCTGCTCTTCAACAGCTTCCCGCTGGTCCATGCCTGCGGCGTCCATCAGGGCACGCTCGACTACAAACCGGATGTGCGGCCCTTCATCCTTACCCGATCGGGCTATGGCGGCATCCAGCGGTGCGGATCGGCCTTGTGGTCGGGCGACGTCGCCTCGCGCTGGGACGATCTGCGCGAGCAGATTTCGGCAGGGATCAACATCTCGATGTCGGGCATCCCCAACTGGACGCACGACATCGGCGGCTTCGCGCTCGAGGACCGCTACACGCGCCAGGATCCCGCGCATCTCGACGAATGGCGCGAGCTGAACCTGCGCTGGTTCCAGTTCGGCGCCTTCTCGCCGCTGTTCCGTAGCCACGGCGAGGCGCCCAAGCGCGAGATTTTCGAGATCGCGCCCGCAGGCTCGGCGATGCGCAGGTCGATGGTCTGGTATGACGAGCTGCGCTACCGGCTGATGCCCTATATCTACACCATCGCCGCCGACACCCATCACAAGGACGGCACGATGATGCGCGGGCTGGTGATGGATTTCCCCGGCGATCCCAAGGTGCGCGACATCGCCGACCAGTATCTGTTCGGCCCCAGCTTCCTCGTCGCACCGGTCACCGCGTTCAAGGCGCGATCGCGCCAAGTCTATCTGCCCGCGGGGGCTTCCTGGTATGATTTCGACGCGGGCGGCCTCCACCGCGGCGGCCGCACGGTCACCGCCAGGGCGCCTTACGAACGGATGCCCCTCTTCATCCGTGCGGGGTCGATCGTGCCGGTCGGGCCGGTCACCCAATATGTCGATGAGAAGCCCGGCGCGCCGCTCACCATCCATGTCTATACCGGCACGGACGGGGTGTTCTCGCTCTACGAGGACGACGGCGTCAGCAACGACTTCGGCAAGGGCGCCTTCGCGCGCATTCCGATGCGCTGGGACGACGCGGCCGGCACGCTCACGTTCGGCGCGCGCGAAGGCAGCTATGACGGCATGGCCGCGACGCGCGAATTCCGCGTCCGCTTCGTCGGACCACGTAGCGGCGGCTTCGATCCCGGCACTCCGGCGGATCGGACGATCACCTATACCGGCGCGCCGGCGACGGTGTCGCGCCGTTGATGACGGACAGCCGCAGCCCTTCGCTTGCCAATGGCCGGACGTGGCTCTAGCGCGCGGCCATGGCACAGCCGAGCCAGAAGCGTAAGCAGCAAGCGGGGGGCGCGACCTACTCGGCGCCGGCGCTCGAAAAGGGGTTCGACGTGATCGAGCTGCTCGCGACGGTGCCGTCGGGGCTGACCGTCAGCGACATCGCCGAGCGGCTCGGCCGCTCGATCAGCGAGATATTCCGCATGATCATCGTGATGGAGCAGCGGCAATGGCTGTCCAAGGATCCCGAGAGCGACCGCTACCGGGTGACCTACAAGATGCTCGATCTCGCCTACCGCGCCACGCCGGCGCAGGAACTGGCCAGCGTCGCCACGCCGATCCTCCACGCGCTGGCGCACCGCGCCGAACAGTCGTGCCACCTCGTGGTTCAGCATGATGGCCGCGCGCTGATCCTGCTGCGCCAGGAAAGCCCAGGCTCGATCGGCCTGTCGGCCCGGCTGGGGACGGTCGTCGATCTGATCTCCAGCTGTTCGGGGCATATCCTCCTCGCCTTCAGCGAACCCGACCAGGTCGATGCAACGCTGGCCCAGGCGAAGCTGCCCACGGACGTGGACGAGACCGCGCTGCGAGCGACACTCGCGCGGATCCGCGCACGCGGCTACGAAACCACGCAAAGCGCGCGGGTCGCCGGCGTGCGCGACATGAGTTGCCCGGTGTTCGGCTTCGACGGCAGGGTGGTCGCCGCACTGACCATCCCCTTCGTGACCTTCATCGACGGGTCGCAAGCCATCGACTTCGATCATGCGCGGGAGATGCTGGCATCGGCTGCCCGGGAAATTTCAATCGGCCTGGGCTGCGCTACGCCTCGAACCGTTCAAGAGACGTCGGGCGCTTAAGCGGCTGATCGCCAAACTTTTTCCGGCTGCTTCGTAACATCGCGATCCGTCCTTCCCTCCGCCAACGCGCATGCTTGACATATTGTTCGTTCGAATGAATGATCACGGAATGGAAAGCACGGATGCTCGCCTGCTCGATGTCGCCATCGAGCATTTCGGCCGCAAGGGCCTGGAAGGGGCGAGCACGCGCGCGATCGCCATCGATGCGGATACGCCGATGTCCTCGATCACCTATCATTTCGGCGGGAAGGGCGGGCTCTATCTCGCCGCGGCCGAACATATCTCGTCCACGCTTGGTGAACGGCTGCGGCCCGCGCTGGAAAAGGTCGCGCTGATCTGCGCCGGCGGCATCGATGCGGCCGCGGCCCGCGCTTCGCTCCATGTCGTTGTGAGCAGGATGATAGAGGTCATGGTGGGACAGGAAACCGCCGCCTTCGCCCGCTTCATCGTGCGCGAGCAGGCGGAGCCGACCGAGGCATTCGACCGGCTCTACGCAGGCATCATGGGGCAGATGCTCGCGCGCGTGGCGCACATGCTCCGCGTCATTTCCGGCGACACGCTTGGGGAGACCGAGGCCCGCGTCCGGGCAATGACGCTTGTCGGACAGGTCCTGGTCTTTCGCGTCGCCCGCGCGACCGTGCTGACGGCGACGGGCTGGAGCGATGTGACGGAGGCCGAAACGGCGATCGTCAAGGATGCGGTCGCCGACAATCTCGACGCAATCTTCGACCGTCTGGAAAAGCGGAGCAGCCCATGAACCGGCGTATTGTCATCGGTATCGTCGTCCTCGCGGCGCTTGCCGTCGCCCTCTTCGCGACCAGCGGCTTCGGGCTGTTCGGCGACAAGCGCGACGCGGGACTGTCGCTCTACGGCAATGTCGATATCCGGGAGGTCGAGATGGCGTTCCGCGTCGGCGGGCGGATCAAGGCGATCGCCGTCGACGAAGGCACTAGCGTGAAGGCCGGCCAGGTGCTGGCGACGCTCGATACAGCGACGCTCGACACGCGGATGAACGAGGCCGAGGCGCAGACCGCCCAGGCCGAGGCGCAACTCGCCAAGCTCAGAAACGGCAACCGGGTGCAGGATATCGCGCAGGCGCGCGCACGGGCCGCCGCGGCGGCCGCGGTCGCCGCGAACGCCCAGCGCGACTATGTCCGCCGCCAGCCGCTGGTCGAACCGGGCGCGATCAGCCGCGACCTGTGGGAACAGACCGTCGCCGATCGCGACAGGGCCAACGCGCAGCTGGCCGAGGCGCGTCAGGCGCTCTCACTGTTTGAAGCGGGCGCGCGGCGTGAAGACATCGCCGCCGCGGAGGCCCAGCTGCGCGCGGCGCAAGCGGCCCGCGGCAGCGCCGCGACCGACCGGGACGACACCCGCCTGATCGCCGCGAGCGATGCGACCGTCGTGACGCGCGCGCAGGAGCCGGGCGCGATCGTTCAGGGTGGACAGACGGTGCTCACCCTTTCGATCCCCCGCCCGCTCAGGGTGCGCGCCTATGTCGCCGAGCCCGATCTCACCCGGATCAGCCCGGGGATGGTGGTGGAGGTGACCGCGGACGGCAATCCCAAGACCTATCGGGGCACCATCGGCTACATCTCGCCGCGCAGCGAATTCACGCCCAAATCGGTCGAGACGGCCGAGCTGCGCACCGATCTGGTCTATCGGCTGCGGATCATCGTCACCGATCCCGACGATGCGCTGCGGCAGGGCCAGCCGGTCAGCGTGCGCGTTCCCGGCGCCCGGCCGGCGCACGAGGATTGAGGGGATGGACCCTGCTCCCGCCGCTGTCGCCGAGGGACTGGTCAAGCGCTTCGGCGAGATTGTCGCGCTTGACGATGTACGCATCGCGGTGCCGCCGGGGCAGATCACCGGTCTGGTCGGTCCCGACGGCGCCGGCAAGACGACGCTGATCCGCATCCTCGCCGGCCTGATGGCGCCGAGCGAGGGCAAGGTCACGGTGCTTGGCAAGGCACCGGGCGAGGCGCTCGACGATCTGGGCTATATGCCGCAGCGCTTCGGGCTCTACGAAGACCTGACGGTGCGCGAGAACCTGACGCTCTATGCTGAAGTGCGCGGCCTCGACCGTGCCGAACGCGACGCGGCGTTCGACAGGCTGCTCGACTTCACCGATCTCAAGCGCTTCCAGGATCGGCTGGCGGGCAAGCTTTCGGGCGGCATGAAGCAGAAGCTTGGGCTCGCCTGCGCGCTGGTTAAGACGCCGAAGCTGCTGCTGCTCGACGAGCCGGGCGTCGGCGTCGATCCGATCTCTCGGCGCGAACTTTGGGCGATGGTCGGCGACCTGACCGGCGAAGGCATCGGCGTGCTGTGGTCGACGGCCTATCTCGACGAGGCCGAGAAGTGCGACCATGTCTATCTGCTCAACGAGGGCCGGTTGCTGTTCGACGGGCCGCCCCGCTCGCTGACCGAGCGCATCGCCGACCGAGTGATCCGCGTGATCGGATTTACCGAACGCCGCCGCCAATTCCTGACCAGGGCGCTCGACCATGAAGCGGTCATCGACGGCACCATCCAGGGGCGCGCGGTGCGGCTTCTGTTGAAGGAGGGGGCTGACGTGCCGGACTTCGGCGGTGCCGTGGTCGAGAAGGCGGCGCCGCGCTTCGAGGACGGGTTTATCGACATCCTGGGTGGCGGGCCCAGCGGCTCCAATCCGCTCGCCGAGCGCTACCGCACCATTCCCGAGACCGAGGCTTCCGCGATCGAGGCCAAGGGGCTGACCAAGCGGTTCGGCGATTTCACCGCGGCAAGCGACATGCAATTCGCGATCCCGCGCGGCGAGATATTCGGGTTGCTCGGCCCCAACGGTGCGGGCAAATCGACCACGTTCAAGATGCTGTGCGGGCTGCTGACCCCTACGGCGGGCACCGGCACGGTCGTGGGCCATGATCTGCGTCATTCGGCCACCGATGCGCGCGCGTCGCTGGGCTATATGGCGCAGAAATTCTCGCTCTACGGCGATTTGTCGGTACGGCAGAACCTCGATTTCTTCGCCGGTGCCTATGATCTCGATCGCGATACCGCGCGGCGCGCGATCGACGCGATGGCCGACGTCTTCCAGCTCGGATCGCGGATGGAGGTCAATGCCGGCACCTTGCCGCTCGGCTTCAAGCAGCGCCTCGCGCTTGCCGCGGCGCTGATGCACGAGCCGCCGGTGCTGTTCCTCGACGAGCCGACATCGGGGGTCGATCCGGTCTCGCGGCGCGAATTCTGGTCGCTGATCAACGGTCTGGTCGAAAAGGGCGTGACCGTCCTCGTCACCACGCATTTCATGGACGAGGCCGAATATTGCGACCGCGTCACGCTCATCTACCGCGCCGAGCAGATCGCGACTGGAACCCCCGACGAACTCAAGGCGAAGGCGGCTGCGTTGGCCGGCCTCGATGATCCGACGATGGAGGACGCGTTCATCGCGCTGATCGAGGATTTCGACCGGGTGCGCGCGACGGACGCCGAGGCCGCATGACCCGCATCGATCCCCGCCGCCTCGCCGCATTGGTCACCAAGGAGGGCAAGCAGATCGTCCGCGATCCCTCTACCTTTCTGATCGCCTTCGTGCTGCCGATGATCCTGCTGTTCCTGTTCGGCTATGCGGTCTCGCTCGACACCTCGCGCACGCGCATCGCAGTGGTCATGCAGGATTCGAGCGCACCGGCGCTGGAGCTGGCGCAATCCTACGCCAATTCGCCCTATTTCGATGTCACCTTCACCCGCGCGGTGGCGGCGGCGAAGCCGCTTATCGTCGATGGCAGCGTGCGCGGGATCATCGTCATCCCCGCCGATTTCGGGGTCGGCGTGAAGCGGGGGCGGGCGCCGGCGGTGCAGGTGATCACCGATGGATCGCAGCCCAACACCGCGAACTTCGTCGCCGCTTATGCCGAAGGGGTGCGCGCGGCATGGGCCAGCGGCGATACGAGCGCCGGGCCGCAGGTAAACCTGTCGGCGCGCTACTGGTACAATCCAGGCCTCCGGAGCCGCTACTTCCTAGTCCCCGGTTCGATCGCGATCGTGATGACGATGATCGGCACGCTGCTGACGGCGCTCGTCGTCGCGCGCGAATGGGAGCGCGGGACGATGGAGGCGATGATGGCGACGCCGATCAGCATGGCCGAATTCATCGCCAGCAAGGTCCTGCCCTATTTCCTGCTCGCGCTGGTATCGATGGCGCTCTGCACGATCATCGCCGTGTTCATATTCGGCGTGCCGTTTCGCGGCAGCATCCTGACGCTGCTGGCGATCGCGAGCGCGTTCCTGATGCCGGCGCTGGGCCTTGGGCTGTTCATCTCGGCGGCGACCAAGAACCAGTTCGTCGCCAGCCAGATCGCGCTGCTTTCGGCATTCCTGCCGACCTTCCTGCTGTCCGGCTTCATCTTCGAGATCAGCTCGATGCCCTGGCCGATCCAGGCGATCACCTACGCGGTGCCGGCGCGCTACCTGATCCCGTCGCTGCAGACGGTGTTCCTGGCCGGCGATTTATGGGGCCTGATCCTGCCCAACATCGCGATCATGCTGGCGTTCGGGCTGGGCTTCTTCCTGCTCGCATTCCGCGTCACGCGCCGGAGCCTCGACTGATGCGCCGGCTGCGAGCGATGATCGTCAAGGAGATATGGGCGCTGCTGCGCGATCCGAAATCGCGGGTGATCCTGGTGGTGCCGCCGCTGCTCCAGCTGTTCATCTTCACCTTCGCGACGACGCTCGACGTGCGCAATGTCGATATCGGCGTGGTCAACCGCTCGGGCGGGGTCCATTCCACCGAGATCGTCTCGCGCATCGCCGGCAGCCCGCGCTTCCGGGATGTGGTTTACCTGCGTTCGCCCGGTCAGCTCGCCGCGGCGATCGACAACCAGACGGTGATCGCCGCGCTGGTGATCGACGAGGATTTCGACCGCGCGATCGATGCCGGCCGGCCGGCGACGCTCGGCGTGGTGCTCGACGGGCGCCGGTCCAACGCCGCGCAGATCGTCGCCGCCTATCTTAGCCAGATCGCCGGCGGGGTGGGCGCCGATCTGCAGCCCCGCGCGCCGCCGGGCGGAACGGTGGTGACAAACTGGTTCAATCCCTCGCTCGACTATATCTGGTTCACCCTGCCTTCGCTGATCGCGATCGTCGTGTCGGTGTCCGGCCTGGCGGTCACCTCGCAATCCGTCGCGCGCGAGCGCGAGCTGGGCACGTTCGATCAGCTGATGGTCTCCCCCCTGCGCGTCCACGAGATCCTGATCGGCAAGATGGTGCCGCCGTTCCTGGTCGGGACGCTCAACGCCACCATCTATCTGATCCTGGCGCCGCTGGTGTTCGGGGTGCCGTTCCTCGGCTCGCTGCTGCTGTTCTACCTGTCGCTCTCGATCTACCAGCTCGCGCTGATCGGCGTCGGGATGCTGGTATCGGCGGCGTCGCGGACCCAGCAGCAGGCGTTTCTCGGATCGTTCCTCGCGACGACGCCGCTGATCCTGCTGTCGGGCTATGCCAGCCCGATCGACAACATGCCCGGCTGGATGCAGGTGATCACCTACGGCAATCCGGCACGCTATTTCCTCGACATCGTCCAGGGCGTGTTCCTGAAAGCGATGCCGGCGGAGGCCGTCTTCCACCAGCTCTGGCCGCTCGCGATCATCGCCTGCGTGACGCTCGCCGCGTCGGCCTGGTTGTTTCGTGCGCGAATGGAGTGAAATGATGCGCCGTATTCCCATCCTGGCCGCGCTGTTGCTGGCATCGGCCTGCACGGTCGGCCCCGATTATGCCCGCCCCGCCCGGAACGTGGCGCCCGACTGGGTCGAGCAGGGCACCCCGGGCCAGGTCGATACCCGTTGGTGGCGGCAATTCGGCGACCCGCAGCTCACCGCGCTGATCGAGCGTGCGCTGAAGGACAGCCCGGACCTCGCCGAGGCGACCGCGCGTCTCGCCGAGGCGCGCGCCAATCGCGACGCCGCGGCGGGCGGGCGGCTGCCCAGCGTGAATGCCACCGGTTCCGCTACCGAGAACCGGCTGAGCGAGAACGGCCAGCTGCCGGTGGGGCAGATCCCCGGTTTCCAGCGCGATTTCTCGCTGTTCGATCTGGGCTTCGATGCGAGCTGGGAAATCGACCTGTGGGGTCGCCGCACCCGCCAGGTCGAGGCGGCGGAGGCGCGCGCCGCCGCGGCGCTTGCCGGGCGCCAGGATGCCATGGTGGCGCTGATCGCCGAGATCGCGCGCAACTATGCCGATCTCCGGCTCGCCCAGGCGGACATTACGTCGTTGACCGCGATCGCCGACGCGGATGCAGAGACCGCACGGCTGACCGGGCTGCGCTTCACGGCCGGGGAGGCATCGCGGCTTGAGCGCGAAACCGCCGAGGGGGCTGCGCGCGCCAGCGCCGCTGCAGTGCCCGAGGCGCGTGCACGAGCGGCGGCGGCAACCTATCGCATCGCGACGCTGGTGGGCGCCACGCCAGAGGAGGTCGCGCCCGAACTGCGCACCGCAAAGCGGCTTCCCGACAGTCCCGACACGATCCTGACCGGGCTGCGTTCCGAATTGCTCGAACGTCGCCCCGACGTCCGCCGCGCCGAGCACGAGCTGGCCGCTGCCACCGCGGACGTCGGCGTCGCGACAGCGGATCTGTTCCCGCGCTTCAGCCTGCTCGGCAGCGTCGGCCAGCAAGCCCGTTCGGCCGATGATCTCGCTTCGGGCGGCAGCACGCGGTTCCAGATCGGCCCCAGCTTCTCCTGGCCGATCTTCTCGGGCGGGACCATCCGGGCGCAGATTCGCGCCGCCGATGCCCGCGCCGACGCCGCCGCGGCGCGCTACGAAAAAGCCGTTATCGGCGCGCTCGCCGACAGCGAGACCGCGATCAACCGCTTCCTCAACGCCCGCGCCGCGGCCTTTGATTCGAACGCGGCGTTGGTACGCGAACAGGAAGCCTACGCACTCGCACAGGTCCGCGAAGGCAGGGGCGAGGACGATCGACTGGCGCTGATGCGCGCGAAGAAGTCGCTGATCGCCGCCGAGAAGCGCGCCTCCGATGCAGCCAGCGCCAAGCTCCAGGCCGCCACCTCGCTGTTCAAGGCGCTCGGTGGGGGTTGGGCCTAGCTGCCCGGTTCAGGGCGTGCTCGAATGGAGTATCGTCGTTTGCGCCAGCGCGACGAGCCGCACCAGATCCGACTGGCGGCGACTGCCTGTCTTGTCGAAGATGCGCTGCAAATGCGTCCTTGCCGTCGTCCGCGCGACGCCAAGGGATGTCGCCGCACTCGCAAGCGACATCCCGTCGAACAGCAGCTTGAGCAGACGATGCTCTGCCCTGGTCAAACCGAAGAGGTGGGCCGCCGTTTCCACGTGCTGCGTCATATCCTTCGCCCGTTGGCGGCAGATGAGCAGGAAGCGCGCTTCGCTGACCTCACTTCCGAAACGCACTATCTGGATACGAAGCGCGTCCTCCTCCAATGTCAGAGTGGCGCTGCCTGATTCCGCCGCCTTCTCGATCGCAGCGTTCAGGCGAGCACGATGGTGCTGTCGGCACGCCGCCACCCGGCCGAACTCGCATGCCAGCAGGTCACGCCGGTCCAGCATGCCGGCCGCGGACGATGTGCAATCGAGAAGCCGCCGGTCCCGGTCGATCATGAGGATGGTCGGGCTGTCGGGACAGGCGACAGCCGACATTCCTCGTCGCTGGTAGTGAACCTGTGGCGCGAGCTTCATCGGGTCGTCTCCTCCGCTGTTTCACAAGGAGAGACGGCAAATCGCAGCCCATCCGGACAACCCGGCGCGCATTTGGTGCAACGTGAAGCCGCACTAAGCGACGGATACACGCGATCGCGCGACGAGCAGCATGCGCGCTCGTTCGAACGTAGGACGTCCGCGTTCCTTCGTTGCAGCTAGCCTTCATTCAGTCACCGCATGTTCGGGAGCCCGTTTTCCCGACCGGCACGGTGGCGTCATGCCAATGCGGAGAAATGTGATGAACACCCCCGTGATGAAGAATATCACCACCAAGAAGGCGGTGAAGATCGGAGCAGCGGCGGCGGCCGCCGCCAAGTCGCCAAAGGCGCGGCAGACCGTGAAGATCGACGCGATCGATGACCTGCGGGAAAGCGTCGTCTCGAAATCCGGCAGGGCGCTGCGGCGGAAATACGATGCGCTGGGCGGCGAAGCCGTGTTCGGTCCATGGCCGCTCGGCGGATCGCGCGCGAAGAAACTGGATTTTGGCGGCCATAGCCTGGTGTATAATTCCGAGCGCGACGAGGCCTTCCACATCATGGGCGCCATCCATGAAAAGTGGCTGGCGCTGGGCGGCAAGTGGATCCCCGAAACCGACGAGACCGCCACGCCCGACGGCGTCGGCCGCTACAATCACTTCCAGGACGGACGCTCGATCTACTGGCATCCCGACACCGGCGCCTGGGGTGTCGAGGGCGATATTCGCAAACGCTGGGCCGAATTGGGCTGGGAGCTGGGCTATCTCGGCTATCCCACCAGCGACGAGGGCGACATCGACGAGGGCGGCCGCGCCAACAGCTTCCAGCATGGCTGGATCTACTGGTGGCCGGATATCGGCGCGATCGACCTGCGCGGGATCGTGCTCACCTATGTCGGCTTCTACGCGTACAGCGAATCGGACATCGATCAGAAATCCGGATCGGACGAGCCCTATTGCATCTTCTCGATGGTCGTCCCCAAGCACGATCCCTGGACGGTCCGGACCAAGGTGTATGAAGGCGTCGACGACAATTCGGCGCGTCCCGACCGGATCGAGCTGTACCGCGGCCCCGCCTACGGCATGACGCTTGGCGTCGTCGGCATGGAAAAGGACAATGGCAGTCCCGACGGAAATCGCGCGATCGTGCAGGAAGCGGTCAAGACCAACCACGAGGTCGGCAAGTTCCTGCTCCAGTTCATCCCGCTGGTCGGCCCGATCATCTCCAAGGTGGCGGGTCCGGCGCTGGACGGGCTGATGCCGAAGCTTGGCAACGCGATCGCCGCGCTGCTGGATCTGGGCGACGACGTGGTCGGCGACGTCTCGGTGCCGCTATCGACCAAGCGGCTGGTCAAGCTGGCGGTGCAGCAGGAGACCTACAATCGCAGCGGCATCATCTACAAGGTTCAGTCCGGGATGATGACGAAGGGCGGCGCCCGCTACATGGCCTATTTCACCGTCGATCCGGCCTGACGCGCCCGGTTTCAACCGTTCGCCAGCTCGCGGTGGACCCAGGCCCGTGCCTGGGTCCGGGCGGCGGCGGACGGTTGGTTCGCTGACTGCCATCACCCATCCTGGTTTGGTGAGCAGCGTTCGAAGAGTGGCCATTCCCAAATCCGATCGCTAGCATGCTTTCCCCAGGGAGAGAGAAAATGGGTCGGCTGCTATGTCTGCTCCTTGCTGGCGCGGGCGCGCTTGGCGCCATCACCGGATGCGCCTCCGTGCCCCGGTTGCCCACATCCACCGCCGAAGCTTCGCCGGATCGCGCGCGCATATTGGCGACCACCGCACGCGCGGCGGACTGGCAGCTCGCCAATCTGGGCGATCTCAGCTACATGCCGCGCGCCTATAAGAGCGTCGCCGATCCGCGCGGGTGGGAGCAAGCGACCTTCTGGGTGGCGCTGACCGAGCTGGCCGATCGCAGCGCCGATGCGCGCTACCGCGATGCGATATTGGCCACCGGCCGTAAGCAAGGCTGGCGGCTGGGCGATCGGCTGCACCATGCCGACGATCATCTGATTGGTCAGGCCTGGCTATGGGCGTCGGCCAACGGCGCCGGACCCGAGGCGGTCGCGCCGATGCGCGCGAGCCTCGATCGCATGCTCGCCGATCCGCAGACCGGCAGCCTGGAATTCATCGCGCCGGCGCAGGGCGGCGACCCCGCCTGCACCACGCGCTGGTGCTGGTGCGACGCGATCTTCATGGCGCCGACGACGCTGACCGCGCTCAGCGAGGCGAGCGGCGATCCGCGCTATGGCGATTTCGCGCATCGCGAGTTCGCGGCGGTGACCGACTATCTCTACGATCCGGCGGAGAAGCTCTATTACCGCGACAGCCGCTTCATCACCCGCCGCGATCCGAACGGCGCGAAGCTGTTCTGGAGCCGGGGCAATGGCTGGGTGATGGCTGGCCTCGCGCGGATCATCGACAATCTCGACGCCGCCGATCCCCGCCGCGCGCGCTATGTCGGGCTGTTCCGGGAGATGGCGGGACGGATCGTCACGCTGCAGAGCAAGGACGGCTATTGGGCGCCGTCGCTGCTGGGCGACCGCGAGACCGCGCCGATCGAGACCAGCGGCACCGGCTTCTTCACCTATTCGCTCGCCTGGGGAATCAATCGCGGGCTGCTCGATCGCGCTGCGTACCAGCCCGCCGTCATACGCGGCTGGAACGCGCTTGAGCGTGCGGTCGAGCCCGACGGTCGGCTCGGCTGGGTGCAACAGGTCAGCGACCGGCCCGACGAGGTGAAGCGCGAGGATGCGCAGTTCTACGGCGTCGGCGCACTGATCCTGGCGGGCACAGAGGTCGCCGACATGGTCGGCAAGCCATGACCCCCGGCTGATCGGCGTTGGGCGCTTCGAAACGCATTCCTTGCCCGGTTCTCCGGAATGATGCCGGAGAACCGGGAGAAAGCTCAGAATTCGCCGGCCACGCCCGCCCGGAAAGCGTCCTCGCCGGTGGTTGAGCGCGAATAGCCGGCGGTCAACGCCAGGTTGGTTTCCATATTCAGCCGGTGCGCGAGCGATGCGCCGAAGGCGACCTCGCCCGAGAATTCGGCAACGTTCGCCACATAGCTGGTGCGGCCCGGGGCGGAGGGCAGCGGGGCGGTGCCCATCGCCAGCGCGGCGGCGATGCCGCTGCGGGCTTCCTTCCGGATGTCATAGGCGAAGTCCGACAGCCCGGTCAGCGCGCCGCCGACATTATTGTAGGACTGGCCCGCGACAGTGTAGGTCGGCGCGCTGATCAGCCCCGCGGCACTCGCCGCCGATCCGCCGCCAAGCGCCGCCGCGATCGAGGCGCCCGATGCCTGAAGCTGGCCGACCGTGGCGGCGTCGCTCGCCGCGGTGCCCGCCGCGACATTGACGATCCGCCGCTGCGCGGTGGCGGTGCCGACCGATACCGTGCCGCTCTGGTTGGCGACCGATCCGCTGCCGATCGCGACGGCATTGTCCGCGGTCGCGCTAGCATCGGGGCCGAGCGCTGCCGCGTTCGCGCCGGTCGCAACACTGCGATCGCCGAACGCCGCACCCCCATTGGCCGCGCTCGACCCCGTGCCGACCGCGACCGATCCGGTCGCCACCGCGCCGGTTCCGATCGCAATCGCGTTGACACCTGTCGCCTGGCTGTTGGCCCCCACAGCGACTGCGCCATCCGCGCTGGCGGTCGCGGTGTCGCCGATCGCGACCGACGATACGCCGCTGGCGCTGGTGCCCATCCCGAACGCGATCGAACGGTCACCCGATGCCTGGGCCGAACCGATCGCGGTCGAATCCGCCCCCGTCGCCGCGCCGTCCGGCAGCGTCGAGTTGGTGTGGAAATAGCGCAGGCCGGACGTGTTCGCCGCCTGGAACGCGGCGCCGGCGTTATTGTAGTTGATCGTGCCGATCGTATAGTTCGGCGCACTGATCATCGCGGTGGCGGGATCATAGGTCGATCCGCCGCCAAACGCCGCCGCCGTGCTGGCGCCGAGCGCATCGCCCCGATCGATCGCCTCGTCGGCGGTGTCCTGCGCTATCGCTGCATTGGCGAGAGCCGTGTCGGCGGTGCCTTGAGCGGTTGCGGCGTTGGCAAGCGCGGTGTCGGCGGTGCCTTGCGCCGCGGCAGCCTCCGATCGCGCGAAGTCGGCGGTCGTCTGCGCCCCACCGGCGACAACCAGCGCGTTGTCGGCGGTGGCTTGCGCCTCATCGGCGGCCGCCTGTGCAGCGTTGGCGACGCCGAGCGCTGCGCCGCTGCCGGCCTCGAGCGCCGACACACGGCTGTTGGTGTCGAACAGCTGCCCGCCGGTCACGGCATCGTTGCTGCCGCTGGCGACCGTTCCATCGGCGACATTGACCAGGCGGCGCTGGTTGGCGACCGATCCGAACGACACCGTGAACGCCTCATCGGCGGTGGCTCCGGCGCCGATCGCGATCGATTGTTCGGCGTTCGCACGGGCGTTGTAGCCGAACGCGATGCCGCCATTGCCCACCGCCTGCGAAAGGCTGCCCATGGCGATGCCGTTCGTGCCACTCGAGGTCGCCGACGATCCGATCGCGATGTGATCGCTGTCATTGCCCTGCGCGTTTGCCTGCGCGCCGATGGCGATATTATAGCTGCCGGAGCCGAAAGCCTTGCTATCGACGCCGATCGCGACATTGGAGCTGTTGTCGCCCGAAGAATCGGAAAAATAGCCAAGCGCCGTGTTCGCCTCTCTCACCTCAGGATTGAGGTCCGATGAGCCGGTGGATTTGGCGAATGCACCAACGGATGTATTGCCACTTGAAACACCATTGGCTGCTGAAGCGGTGCCGATCGCGGTGTTGAACTGGCCGCCTCGCGTGTCAGCGCTTGAACCACATGCCGTCTGGCTGAAATCGAGATCGCCGTCCTCGGGACCATCGCCCGTCAACTCCGATTCGTTCTCGCACACCGCCTGGGCGTGGGCGACGCCGGGAAGGAGCATGAAGGCCATCGCCGCAGCGCTGCCCTGAACAAGAAATCTTGAAAATTTGGTCACGAATGATCTCCCCGATGGATCGATTATGCGGTCTCCGGGCAGGGTGGTGGCGCGCACCATCCTTTGCCCTTCCTCACGGAGACGGATTTTGCGGGCCGAGGCGGACATGGCGGCTTGAAGAAATATCGACGGGTCATGCGTCTGCGGCGACGGACGCGATCGTCGGCTTCCCGAAGTCGATGGACGCTATTGGATGGACAGGATATTCCGTCTTCCTGAGGGAGACGCACTTTGCCGGTCGAGGTGGAGATGCCGGTGGAAAACGGTTCTTCCAGCGTGATGATGGCCGCGCTGTACGACGATCTGCGCCGCATGGCGCGGCGCGAGCGATGGCATGCCGGGCGGCCCGACAGCTGGCAGACCACCGCGATCCTCCACGAATCCTATCTGAAGCTCTACAAGCGCGACGACTGGCAGAGCCGCGAGCATTTCCTGGGCACGGTGGCGACGACGATGCGCCACATCCTGGTCGATGCCGCACGCGCGCGGATGGCGGCCAAGCGCGGCAAAGGCGCGGGCGAACTGCCGATCGAGGCGGCCGAGCATGTTTCCACCGACGATGCCGAAGACCGCGATATCGTCCGGCTGGGCGAAGCGATGCGCGATCTGGCCGAGATGGACCCGCAGCTCGCGCGGCTGGTCGATTGCCGGTATTTCGCGGGATTGAGCGACAGCGAGACCGCCAAGCTGATGGGCGTCACCGATCGTACCATCCGCCGCTGGTGGGTGCAGGCGCGGGCGTGGATCCACAGCGAGCTGGAGATGGCGGGATAGCCCCGCGCCCGCGATGACTGCCCCCAAGCTCACGCGCGCCGAGTGGGCGCAGGCACGGGACGCGTTCGACAAACTGGCCGACATGCCGGTGAGTGCGCGCGATGCGCAGCTGCAAAAAATGTGGCTCCCGCCGGCGATTGCCGAGCGGGTCCGCGCGATGTTGTCCGCCGGGGACACGGAGGGCGTGCTGGACGGCCGGATCACGGTACCGCCCGGTGGTCCGGCACCCTCCGCCTATGCATCGCTCACCCCGGGGACGATAGTCGGCGGGTTCCGGATCGAGCGGCTGATCGGCCGCGGCGGCATGGGAGAGGTGTATCTGGCGCACCGTAAAGATGCCGGTTTCGAACAACGCGTCGCGCTCAAGATGCTGCGCCCCGAAGCGGCGAGCCGGTTCGATCTGTTCAACGCCGAACGCCGCATGCTCGCGGTGCTCGAACATCCGGGGATCGCGCGGCTGATCGATGGCGGCATGGCCCCCGATGGCCGGCCGTACATGGCGATCGAATATGTCGAGGGGCAGGAGATCAACGCCTGGTGCGCCGATCGTCATGCCGATCTGGCGACGCGGCTGCGGCTGTTTCTCGAACTGTGCGACGCGGTCAGCTATGCCCACGCGCGGCTGATCGTTCACCGCGACATCAAGCCCGCCAATATCCTGGTCGATGGCGAGGGCCGCGCCCGGCTGCTCGATTTCGGCATTGCCCGGCTGATCGACGCCGCCGCACCCGATCGCACTATGACCCAGGCGATGGCGACACCCCATTACGCCGCGCCCGAACAGTTCGACGGCAGCCCGCTGACGGTCGCCACCGATGTCTATGCGCTGGGCGCAGTGCTGTTCGAACTGCTTGCCGGGCGCGGCCCCTGGCGTTTCGGCGACGACGCCGCGTTGCCTACCGTGTTGCGCCGCCTGCTCCATGAAGAGCCGCCACTGCCGAGTTCGATCGCCGATGGCAGCGCCGTGGCGGCACCCCAGATTGTCGGCGATCTCGACGCGATCACATCGAAGGCGATGCGCCGGACGCCCGCCGATCGCTACGCCAGTGTCGAGGCGATGGCGGACGATGTTCGCCGTCATTCCTCGTTTCTTCCGGTCCATGCCCGCGCCGGCGCCACGGGGTACCGGCTGCGGCGCTATCTGCGGCGGAACCGCTGGGGCGTCGCGGCGGCCGCGACGATCGTTGCCGTGCTTCTGGCCGGCACGGCGGGCGTCGCGTGGCAGGCGCGCAAGGCGGCCGATGAGCGCGCGCTGGCGCGCGCGGAAGCGGAGCGTCTGGAGGCGGTCAATCAGGCGATGATGTTGATGTTCCGCGACGCCAGCGACGCCTCGCAACTCGAATCGACCACGGTTCGCGAGCTGATCGACGACACGACGACGCGCATGGCGGGATCGCTCTCCGCCGGATCGCACAATGCCGCCGCGACCGTCGGGGCGCTGGCTGATCTCTACCAGATCGTCGAAAACACCGCAGACGCCAAGCGGCTGCTCACCACCGCGCTCGCGCGCGGCGTCGGCAGTGGCGATCCGGTGGGTTCGGCGCGGCTGAAACTGAAACTGGCGACGATCCTGGTCGAGGAACGCCAGTTCGATCGGGCGCGGCGCATGCTGGACGAGGCCGAAGCGGTCTGGCGCACCGACCCCGTCCTGTTCCGCCGCGAACGCGTCGAGACGGTCGGGACGGAGGCATATATGCTGCGGCTGCAGGGCAGACGCGCGGAGGGCGTCGCATTGCTGATCGCGAACATGCCCGACGCCGAACGCGCCTATGCCGATTACAGCCGCGATCTCGCCACGCGCTACGCGAATCTCGTGACCCACCTGACCGAAGCGAACCGCCTCGCCGAGGCGGACGTGATGATCCGCCGCGGCCGGGCGACGCTGGCGCGCGCCAATCAGGACAAGTCCGCCGCCGCGCTGACGATGCTGCGCATCCAGGCCGGGATCGCCTCGCGCCGCGGCGACGACAGGGGTGCCGAAACGATGCTCCGGCAGGTGGTGGCGGATCGTCGTGCTTTCTATGGCCGGTCGGTCGCGCTGGCGGTCGATCTTCTGCACCATGCGCGGGTGCTTACCCAGCTCGGCCGGCCGCGCGAAGCGCTCGCCGCGCTGGACGAGGCGGTGCCGATGTCGGTCGAGCTCGTCGGCGCCGATACCCAGCCGACGCTGATGATGGGACTTGCCCGCGTCGATGCGCTGATTTCGCTCGGGCGCCTCGATGCCGCCGATCGCGTGTTTGCAGATCTGTCACGCGGCCTGCGCAAGGAGGCGCATCTCAGCATGTTGAACGGCGCCGGATTGATGGCGCGATCGACGCTGGCGCTGAAGCACGGCGATATCGCCGCCGCCAGCGCATCGCTGAACCAAGCCGACGCCATATTCCGCGCGATAGGCCCGGGCGCCGCCGTTCATGCTCGCGGCATTCCGGCATTGCGCGCGCAGATAACAGCCGCTGAGGGCGTTGCTCAGGCTTCCCTGGCAAAGCGGATGAACTCGGCGACCAGGTGATCGAATACGGCGCGCACCCTGGGCACGTTGCGCAAATCCTCGTGGGTGACGATCCAGGTGTCGAGCGTCGCGATCTCCAGATCGGGCAGCACCGGGCGGAGCAGCGGGTCGGCGCGGCCGATCGGACGCTGGGCGACCGCGATGCCGACGCCGGCGCGGGCAAGAGCGAGCTGCGCCGGGTGGCTGTCCGTGCGCGCCGCGAAATGTTCACGCGTGAGCCAGGGGTGGAGCGCCGCGGCGAGTTCCAAGTCGGCGCGGGCGCGGTCGGGGCCGATGAAATCGTGCCCGGCGACATCGTCCAGGCTGGCTGGCGATCCCCGCCGCGCGATATAATCATGGTGCGCGAATAGCCCGAGCGGGATCGTGCCGATCTTCTGCGCCACGAGGGCGCCCTGCCGCGGCGGGTGCATCCGCACCGCGATATCGACCTCCTGCTCGAGCAGATCGGCGGAGGCGTTGCTGAGCGACACCTCGACGACGATGCCGGGATGCGTCGCGCGAAGGCTCGCCAGCATCGCCGGCAACACTTCGACGCCGACGAACTCGGACACGCTCAGCCGCACCGCGCCCGCGATCTCGCCCGGCGGCGCGGAGGCGGTGCGGACGAACGCATCCGACGCCCTCGCCATCGCCCGCGCCGGATCCGCCAGCGCACGCGCCTGCTCGGTCGCGACCAGGCCGTTGACCGAGCGCGTGAAGAGCACCGCGCCAAGCGCATGCTCGAGCGCCTCGATGCGGGCGCGCACCGTCGGCTGGGCAACGCCCAGCCGGCGCGCGGCCGCAGACAGGCTGCCCTCTTCGAGCACCGCCAGGAAGGCGCGCTGATCATCCCAGTTCACACGGCCGCTCATAAGAAAACTTCTAGCAGCTGAATGCGTTTCGGCAATTCTATACAGACTGCACCCGGTGCATCTTTTGCTCCTCAGCAAGAGGAGATGCGAGATGACGACCAACAAGACGGCGCTGGTATTGGGCGCCACCGGAGGGATTGGCGGCGCGATCGCCACGGCACTTGGCCGGCATGGCTGGACGGTGCGCGCGCTGGTGCGCGATCAGGCGACGGCCGCGGCCGGCTGGAAGGGCGGCGGCCGCATGCCGACCTGGATCACGGGAGATGCGACGATCCGCGCCGACGTCGTTGCTGCGGCGGAAGGCGTCGATGCGATCGTCCACGCGGTCAACCCTCCCGGCTATCGCAACTGGGACCGCGTGGTCCTGCCGATGATGGCGAACACGATCGCCGCCGCCGAGGCCGCCGGAGGCGCGCGGGTCGTGCTGCCAGGCACGATCTACAATTTCGATCCTGCGCAGGTGGCCGTCATCGACGCCGACAGTCCGCAGATGCCGCGCACCCGCAAGGGCGCGATCCGGGTCCGCATGGAGCGGATGCTGGAGGATGCGGCGCCTGCCGTACCGAGCCTGATCGTCCGCGCCGGCGATTTCTTCGGGCCCGGAGCACGCTCCAGCTGGTTCGCGCAGAGCCTGGTCAAGCCCGGGCAACCGGCGCGCCGTCTGCTCAATCCGGCGACCGGTGCAGGCCATAGCTGGGCGTATCTGCCCGATCTGGCCGAGACGATCGTGCAACTGATGGACGCGGATGACCGGCTCGACGCGTTCGAGCGGGTGCAGTTCGAAGGCTATTGCGACACCAGCGGTGCCGGCATGGTCGGCGCCGTACGCCGCGCGATCGGGCGCGACGTTCCCGAACGCGCCTTCCCCTGGTGGCTGATGCGGGTGCTCGCGCCGTTCGGCGGCTTCCCGCGCGAGGTGGTCGAGATCGAGCCCTATTGGCGCCATCCCGTGCGGTTCGACAACCGTCGCCTCGTCGCGCTGATCGGCAAGGAGCCGCGCACCCCGTTCGATACCGCCGTCGCGACGACGCTCGCCGCGCTCGACTGCCTCGACCGTCCTGCCGCCGCTCCCGCGCGGCAGGCGGCCTGAACGTCAGCTCAACCTGGACGCCGCGCCACGCGGCAAGCCCAAGGAGAAACGCCATGACCATTCCATTCAAGAAGTTCGTCGTCATCGAAGCGATCGGCATCGCCGCGTTCAACGCCGGCATCAACGCCTTCTACACCTGGTATCTGTGGCGCTCGCACGACCCACTGACGCTGTTCGGCGAGAATGCGATCGCCTTCGATGGCTGATGCTGCAGGCAAGCGCGATCGACGCAATATCGGTCGCCGCAGCCGTTATGACGAAGGTCGCAATCACCGTGCCGCTGTCACTCGTCATCGTACCGCTGGTCATTCATTCCGCGCTCGCCGACGTGCAACGGATGCGCCACGTCCCCGCGGTCGCTTGAGACGCGCCGTCGGCCTCGTAGTTGTTATGGACGTGTGGCCACCGGCGGATTGGGTGCAGGTGCGACCGGGGGCGTCGCCGCCGGATTGGGTGCGGGTGCGACCGGAGGCGTCGCCGCCGGATTGGGCGCGGGCGCGACCGGAGGCGTCGCCGCCGGATTGGGTGCGGGCGCGACCGGAGCCGCCACCGCCGGATTGGGTGCGGGCGCGACCGGAGCCGCCACCGCCGGATTGGGTGCGGGCGCGACCGGAGGCGTCGCCACCCGATTGGGCGCAGGCGCAACCGGTGGCGTCGCCGCTGGATTGGGAGCGGGCGCGACCGGTGGCGTCACCGGCGGATTGGGCGCAGGCGCGACCGGAGCCGCCACCGCCGGATTGGGGGCCAGCGTTGCGGTCGGTACTGGTGCGGGCCGCGCCGCGCGGGCGACCTCGATCGCCTGATCGGCAGCGATCCGCGCGCGCGCGACATCGCCCGCGATTTCAGCCTCACGCGTCGGATTGAGCGTGTTGAGGGCGAGCCGCTCCACGGTCTGTTCCGACGCGATCCGATCGAGCGGCACCTGATCGGTGCGGAAATGCAATTCGACTCCGCTGTTGAGTTCCGCCGAAGCGGTCACCTCTTCGCGCGTCTGGACGTCGCTGGTCTGGACATAGCCGATCGTCGAATTGACCGAGGCCGAGGCACTCCAGAGGCCGAACCCGCCCGATGCGCTGGCGCCTATGGTGGTGCGGGTGTCGAAACCGGTGTGGCGCTGTTCTGCCGCGGCGGAGGTGGCATCGATGCGGAACTTCATGCTGGCGGTAATTTTCCCCGAATCGATCACGATACGCTGCATGCCCATCCTGACCATTGTCGCCAGCATCTGCTGGCGGTTGCGCGCGAGCGAGCGGCAGACGAACGGGATCAGCTCCTGCGGGCTGCCCGACGGCACCGCCTCGCCGGGTTCGAGGCTGAGCGCGGCGCGGATCGCGTCGCTATTGGGCGGGGCGCCGCGCGAGATCAGCCGGATCGGCTCGGGCTCGTCGTCCGGATCGGGGACCTCGCCGGGCCGTGGAAGATCGTCGGGATCGGGTTCCTCGATCGCGAAGCTTTGCGGAAACTGCTCGGCAAGCCAGCGCTTGGCCATGTCGTCATTGGCGCCCCCCATGGAGGCGAAACCATCGAGCGATTGCGACACGCCACGCACCAGTTCGACATATTGCTGCAGCTGCTGCTGCGCGCTGTCATTCATTGCGCGAAATACGCCAGTGATCAACTCATTGACAAAACGTGGAAAACTGATCGCCGCAATCGTGTTGCGGGTGGTTGCGGCGATGCTGTCGACCGCGCTGCCGCCATATTCGTCCGCCGCGTTCATTGCGCGCGCAACGGGCGGCCTGGCGGATACCGGGGCGGCTTCATCATCCAGCAATTTTGCCGCATGGGCGATGCGAACCAGCGCGTGGGCGATATCGCGCCGCTCCTCTTCCTTGAGTTCGGCATAGACCGGCGCGGCGACCAGCGTCTCGCGCACCGCCGCCCGCACCGCGACCGGCGGGTGATCGAGAGTCGCTGTCAAGGCCGCCGGGCCGGCCATCGGCCTACCGCCCCAGATCGCGCCAGCCCGACGCTCCGCCTCGCGCGCCCACGGCCTCGGGCGACGGCGCCTCTTCGCCCCGGACGATCGCCAGCGTCTCATCCACCCAGTCGATCGCCGCATCGATGACGAGATCACCCGGCGAAACCAATGCGCCCGCGCTGCCCTCTATGGTATCGATCGTGTCGGCCAGCCAGGCGAGCACCGCCATTCCCGCGCGGCCGCGCCGCAGATGGGTCAAGGTCGGGCGTGGCGTGCGGCGGAAGCGGCGGTCGATGGCGGTGACCGCGTCCCACAGGGTCCGCGCCATCAGCATCGCGCGGACCTGCGGGTGGTTGAGGATGGCGATGGCCTGGGCCAGGCTGTCGAGAATCTCCTGCGCCATCATCTGGACCATGGCGCCCGCGGCATCGGCGATGTTCTCGGCCAGGCGGACGCCGCCGGCGCGCACCTGGCCCTGGCTGCCACCGTCGGCCGCCTTCATGATCGCATCGCACAGATCGAGCAGCAGTTCCTCGAACCCGCTATTCGCGCCGTTCGCGATATCGTCGGGTCCGGCGGGAGCGCCGAACAGACGGCCGAACAACGCCAGCCGCTCAACCTCGTTGATGCGGTCGTTGCGCGCATCCCAAAAGGCTTCGACCAGCGCGGCGGCCTCGCCGAGATCACCGGGGATCGCGCCGGTGCGGACCAGCCGGTTGAAATCGTCGGCCGCCTGGATCAACCCCGCCGCCTCCAGCGTCGAGGCCAGATAGAGGCTGGCGATCGCGCGCAGCTGCATCGCATCGCCACGCGCCGCCGGAGGCAGATCGATATCGCCCAGTTCGGCCAGCATGACCGCATGCGCCTCCGCGGCGAGCAGCAGGTGCCCGGCATCGGCGATCGCGCGGCTCAGCCCGAAGGGGGCGGCGATACGGTCGGCAAGGCGGACGAGATTGCTCATTCCGTCGCCGTCGCGGGCGTCGGCGTGGTGCGCGGCGGCGCGGTCGGCTGCGAATTGCCCTGGATCGCGCCGATCATCTCCGGCGTGGCCATCTTTTCGAGCGGCAGATAGTCCGATTTGAAGTTGACCCGCACCTCGCCCTGCAGCTTGGCGTCCATCTCCAGCTTGGACTCGCTCGCCTCGTCGTTGCTGGTGCTGACCTGCGCGACATGGGATTGTTCGCTGGTGCTGACCGATCCGCCGCCGAAGCCGAGGAAGCTGCCGCCGAACGCGCTGACCTTCTTGTGGCGGCTGGTCTGGCGGTCATAGGCCGATGCGCTGTAGTCGCGCTTGGCCTCGTCGGTCGATCGCATCGAGAATTTGACCTTGGCGGTGATGGATCCGTCTGTAATTACAATGCGATTGATACCGAGCATCACCATCGATGCGAGCAATTGCTGGCGCGACTTGGCCATCATCAGCCGCGCCGAATTGACCAGGCGCAGCTCTTCGGCCTCGTCGTCCAGATCGGTGATCGGCGGGCCGGTGACTCCGGTCGTGTTCTGGATCTCGCTCAGCGCCGCCTCGCTATCCTCCGCGGTGACGCGCAGTTTCGAATTGCCGTCATCATCGATATCGACCGAGAGCAGATCGGGAAAGCGTTCGGCGAGATAGTCGCGGCCCTGCCCCTGGCCGATATTCTCGCTCATGTAATCTTCAGCAGATTTAGCGACATTGGCAACAAGTTCTGCGTAAGCGCGCATCTGTTCTATTGTTGTTTCAACTATTACTTTAAAGACATTATTGATTAATCCACCGACAAACGCCGGAAAATCGACGCTCTTGACCAGGTTGGTGAACTCCTGAGTGCCCTGCCTGGCCGCGCCCGCGACGAAGTCCTTGCCCGCGAAGCCCGGTGACGCGGACAGGTTCTGCCGCGTCTGTTCGTTGGCGTCGGGCTTCTTGGTCTCCAGCGCCTCGGCCAGGCCCGCGCGCTGACCCGTGGCGAGCGTGTCCGCGACGACGCCGTTGGGATCGTCGATATAGGCGAGCACCTTGACCATGTCGTGCGCCAGCTTGGCCTGTTCGGCAGAGGTCAGCTGGGAATAGGCGGGGATGCGCGTCAGCATCGCCTGCACCTGCGGACGCACCCGCGCCAGTGCGTCGGGGGAGAGCCCGGCGACCGGCGATGCGGCGGCGGTCGAGTTCGTGGTGGTGACCGACGTCACCCTCCGGGTCGGCGGTTGGGCGAGGAGCGTGGTCATGGCCTATACCCGTGCCGGAGCGGGCGCCGGAGCGGCGGCCGCGGGAGGCGGCGCCGTGGGTTGCGCCTCGGTCGGCTTATATTGCGGCTTGTTGTGGTCGATCGGCTTCGACCGCATCTGGATCGCCGCCATCATCTCGGGCGTCGCCATCTTGTCGAGCGGCATGTAATCCGATTTGAAATTGACCTCGACCGCGCCCGCCAGGCTGGCCTTGGCCGTGAACGCGTCGTTTTCGACCGAGTTCGCCATGGTCTGCGCGGTCATCGTCGGACGTTGCGAATATTTGTATTTGCCCTTGGTGTAATAGTCGGCGTCGTAGGTGCCGGTATAGTTGCTCTTGCCGGCCTCGTAACTGCCTTCATAGGTCCGCTTGCCCTTGTCGGTTGACTCATACTCACCCTCTGTGGTGCCGATCAGTTGCATGTTGCCCGCCGCGTCGCGCGCATAGTCCTTCGCCATCGCCGTGCGCGACAGGGTGCGGTTGGATGACGCATTGAAATCATACATGATTTTCGCGGAAATCTTGCCGTTGGTGACGACGATGCGCGAAAGGCCCATCAGCACCATCGTCGCCAGCAATTGCTGGCGCGAGGTCGCGATCTGGCCGCGCGCCGCCTTGATCAGCGTTTCCTGCACCTCGGGATCGGACACATCGACCGAATCGATCTTCACATCGGCATATTCGCCCAGCGATCCCTGCACCTTGGCCAGCGCCGCGTCCTGATCGACCCCGTCCTTCAGCTTCAGCACCGGCTCGGTGCCACCGGAAAAGCTGTCGACACCCATGTCGAAGACATCGGGGAATTGCTCCATCAGTTGATCTTGACCCTGCTCGGGTGTTGTATTGTCATCGCGAAACTGATTGAGCGATTTCGACACATCGGCGACCATCTTTGAATAGGCCTCCATTTGCTGGATATTAGAAGTAACTATGGAATTGAATACGCCATCTATAAGGCCCGATACAAAATCGACGAAGTTTACTTGTCGCATGAACTCGCCTGCGACCAGTGCGCCCTCGCGCGCCGCGCCCGCGGTGAACGGATCCTGGCCGATCGCATCGACCGCCGCCTTGTCCTGCTGCCACTGATCGGCCCCGCCCGCCATCGCGCGCGACGCGACCGAGGCGGTGCCGGGCTCGCCCTTGCCGACCAGCGTGTCGGCGATCATCGCGGTATCATGGGCGACCTGCTGCTGCTGGGCGCGGGGCAGCTGGTGATAGGCGTCGGTCTTGGAGAGCAGCTCCTGCACGGCAGCGCGCACTTCGGGGCGCGGCATCGGCTGTTCGTCCAGGGCTGCGGCGGAGGCGGCGTACATGGCGAAATCCTTGACGAAGGTCCGGACGTGGCGGGATGCCCCGTCCGGACGGGGGTTCAGGCGGGCACGGGCATCGGCTGGTCAATCGCGGCCGATCCATTCTGGCCGACGCCGCCCGGCAGCAGCGCCGCGGCGGGGCTGATCTCGAACTCGACCGGACGCAGGAACAGGCTGACCTTGGGCGGCCCGGTCGGCCCGATACGGATGCCCAGGATCGAGAAGCGGCCGGGCCAGACATTGTCCTCTGGCGTGAACGCCTCCAGGAAACGTTCGAGCGCGCCCAGCTCGCGCGGCCGCTCGCGCAGGTTCATCGTCAGCAGCTGGAGGAAATTGGGCGGCACATCGGGGATCGCGTCGAGCATGATCTGCAGCTCGAGCTCGGGCCCTTCGGGTCCGCGGCCGAACGCGACCAGCGTCGATCCGGAGGGCAGATCGAACCGCCCGCCCAGCGCCACGCCGACCACCTGCAGGATGTTGGCCAGCCGCTCGCCCAGCCCCAGCTCGTCGAGCATCGGCTGCATCTCGGCCAGGCGGAAGCCGTTGGTCAGCAGGAAGGTGACCCACTGGCTGCCATAATCGCGGCCGGCGACGAGCGTGGTGAACACCGGGCGCAATCCCGGCATGGTCGACATCGCCGAACCGATCAGCCGCGCCAGTTGCGGATTGACGTCGCCCAGCGCGTTGTTGCCGCCTTCATAGGTGACGGTGGCCGATTGCAGCCCGCCGCTGTCGAAGCTCGATCCGAAGAACGCGCCATAGTTGAGCGACTGGGGACGCGCCATGCCGCGCTGGCTTTCGCTCGCGCCATCGACCCAGCGCAGCGCGGCGGCGCCGAAATTGTCGCCGACCAGCCGCCGCATCTCGCGCGTCGCCATATCGCGCCGGTCGCCGCCCGATGCATCGGGGCCGAGCGGTTCGAGGTTGAACGACAGCGATCGGGGTTTCGCGGTGGCGTATACCGGCTGGATCGGCGGGGCGCCCGGCACCATCGCATTGTAACTGTAACGGGGATCGTGGGCGGGATAGGGGAAGCTTTCCTCCAGCATCCCCCGGACGAAGGCGTTCGGGTCGGCCGTGCGCAGCACGGTCGACGCGGTACCCAGCCGTTGCATCACGTTCCTGCTGAGCGGCAAGTAAGGCATGGCACTCACTCCTGTTGGGCGGGTGCCGGATCAATATCCGGCATAGCCATTGGCATGGCCGTTGGCGTAGCCGCCCCGTTGCGCGCCGAGCCCCATGCCCAGCCCCAGCCCGGCGCCTTCGAGCAGGTCGCGGGCGATGGACGGGATCTGGATCGGGCGGCTGGTCTGCTGCGGCGATTCGCGCGGTTGCGACATCTGGTCGATGCGGTCCTCGCCCATCGCCGAATCCGCCAGCCACATCTCGCAGGCGTTGACCAGGTCGTAGTCGGTCGGATGCGAGATGGCCGACTGGCCCGACAGGCGCGATGGCGGGTTTTCGACCTCGCGCATCTCCACCATCGGCAAGGTCGGATCGCGCAGGCGGTCGATATGGTTGGCCATCCACGTCGTGATGATCGCGCCGCTGGTCGCCAGCATGCGGTATTTGCTGCTGTTGCGCGCGCCGCCCAGCTCGGTCTGGGCGATCTGGTCGATGACCCCCCACATGTCGCGCGCGCCGAACGCCGCGCGCAGCTCGCTGTCCTGCAATAGCGAGATCATCTCGTTGATCTGCTTCTGCAGGTCGGCGGCAGCGTAGAAGGCCATGCCATAGCCGCGCGAGGACATGTTGAGCGCGAGGTCGCGCGCGGCCTTCTTGACCTGTTGCTGGTTGATCGCGACCGGCACCGCCGAACGGATCAGCTGATCGACCCGGCTCTCGCGGACCAGCGAGGAGACCGACGAGACGAAGCGCAGCCACAGGTCCTGGAAGTCGCTGTTGACCGCGACCCCGGGCTGGCCGGTGGGCAGGCCCAGCGTCATCGCGTAGAAGGTCTGGCGTTCGCCCTCGCTCATCCGGTTGGGGGCCTCGCGCCAGTAATTGTACAGCTGGGTGCCGGCGGGTCCGCGGATCAGCGGCAGTTCGCCGCGCTGCGACAGCTCGATCAGCTTGTCGACCACCTGGAACGCCTTCAGCTCCTCGAACGCAGAGGCGCAGATGAACGAGCCCATCAGGCGGCAATGATTGCCCTCGACCGCGAACTCGGCGGTCGCCTCGAGATCGGGCATGTTGATCTCGAATTCGTGCAGCGGGCGCTCCTCGCCGACATCCTGGACGCGGTCGAGGCTGTCCTCGACACGGCGCTTCAGGTTGGGATCGTTGGCGGATACGCCCTTGGCCACCAGCTTTTCGAACACGCCGGCGAATTCGAGGCTGGACACCCCCGGCTCCCGCCCGCCGCCCGCGACGTTGACCGCCTCGGCAAGCAGCTTGAGCACATTCTTGGCGAGATCCATCCGGCCGGCGATGCGGCCTATCGCGGCGAACAGCGCTTCCTTGAACTTGGCCGCATTGGGGTGGCCGTTATCCGGGAAGATAAATTTGGCGTCATTGGCCTTGATCTGCGGCAACGGCGCCTTGTTGAGCTGGAGCAGGCCCAGGATGAGCGCGGTGCGCGCGACCTCCTGATCCTTCGCTGCCTCCATTTTGCGTTTTTCGGCGGCCGAGAGAGCGGCGTCGGCGGCCGGGGCAGCAGCCGCAGCCGCGTCATCCGCGGGTTTCGGTCGCGGCGGACCGAAAAACAGGATGCCGTTGTCATGCTCGATGCCGATCGGCCTCAGCCCGCTGTCATCCGACGCCAAAGCCGCGCGCGTCGCGACGAACAGCGGATCGAGATATGGCGTCTCGGGTGGCCCCGTCAGCGCGGCATTCAGCTTTTCCAGCCGCTTGAGCTCGATCGTGTCAGGATCGCTCAGTCCGCCATTCTTCTTCGAGCGCGCCTGAAGTTTGGTGAGATCGATGCTCAGGCTTTGTTTCGCCGAGACTTCACGCGCCTTGATGTCGATGAAGCAGATGTTGGGGATCAAAATATCGGCCATTTTCAGGGTTCCTTTCGATTGCGTTGAATGCCGTCGCGGGTGCGCCCGCGCGGCGGGGGTGAGGTCGCGCTAGCCGTCATCGGCGCCTCCCAATTCGGTGCTGTCATCAGCATCCAGAGCCTGGTCGAGCTGCTGGAGCGCGGCCGCGGCATCGAGCACGCCCGCGCCGTAACCGGCCCCGACATCCACCCGGTGCGGGGTGGCGCTGGTGGTAAGAATCGACTTGATCGTCGCGGGATCGAGCGAGGCCGATCGCGCGCGGGCGCGCGAGACGAGCAACGCAGCCGCACCGCTGACAAAGGGGGCGGCGAAGCTGGTGCCGGTCGCGCGCTGATAGCCGTCGAGCGCGGCGGTGCGCACGCGTTCGCCGGGCGCGCACAGCGCGACATGGTCGCCGCCGGTGGTGAAGGCGCTGATCGAGCGGTCGTCCGCGACCGATCCGACCGCGATCACCTCCGGAAAGGCGGCGGGCCAATAGATCCGGCGGTCTCCGCTGTTTCCCGACGCGACCACCAGGGTGCAGTCGCGCGCGGCGGCGAAGGCCACCGCTTCTGCATGCGGCTTGGGCGCGCCGGGCTCCAGCGCCTCGTCCTCTGTGCCGAAGCTGCAATTGACCACGCTCGCGCCCAGCTGGATCGCCATCACCAGCCCCATGTCGAGATCGCTGATCGCGCCCACGCCCACCGCCGCCGGGCGGCCCGGAAAGCGCGCCGCGCCCAAAGACCGGATGGGGAGCATGTGGCACTCGCCGCCAAGCCCCGGGGGCATTGCCGCGCCGCCCGCGCCGATGATCCCGGCGCAGCCGGTGCCATGGCCGACGAAACGGTCGGTCGGGTTGGTGTCCGCGCCCTGATTGTCGCCGAGCAGCGCGACCCCGCCGGCAAGCTCGCCCACGCCCAGCTGGACGGTGTCGTAGCCGCTCCGCAGCCGATCGGTGAATTCGGTGTGGCCAAGCGCGATGCCGCTATCGACCACGCCGATCGTCACCGTCGGATCCCCTGCGCAATAGGCGAGCGCGGTGCGCGCATTGACCATATCGCGCGTGGCCCAGCCGTCATCCTCATGGTCTTCGGGCAGCGGCGGCAGATCGGGGCCGTCCAGCCCCACCGTGCAGACATAATTGGGGATCGCCGATTCGACCGCATCGAGCTGCATCAGCGATATCGCCATCGACCCGATATGCGTGCCGGGCGCGACATCGAGCCGCAACACGCGCGAGATGCCCGCAATCTCCTCGGCATCCGAATAACCGCGATTGCGCCGGCCGATCTGGCGCAGCGATTTCGCTGCGCCGTGCAGCCGCGAAACACGGATCGCGCCACCGCCGAAGGTCCGCGCGACGCGGTCGAGCGCGCCGTGGCCGGTGCCGTCGGCGGCGCGCGCGGCCTTGCGGAACACGTCCATCGCTGTCGGGATGCCGGCGGGCACCTCGCCCAGTTTCATCCGGACGAGCACGCTGGTGGGCAGCGCGTAGGCGCCCGATCGGTGCGCCCAGGGCAGGACGGTGCGGCCGACCGCGGTCATTGCACTGCCCCCGGTTCGTAGGCGGCCGCGCCATTGGAATGGCCGTTGGTCATGGGTGCGGGTCGCGCGGGCGGGGTCTGGTCGAACCACAGGTCGGTCGCCGAACGCGGATCGTGCGACAGGCTCATCTGCCCCGCCATCTGATCCAGATCGGGGGCGAGGACGATCTCGGTATCGCTCGCGCGCACGACGCTGACCGGACGGCCGCCGATCGACACCTGCGGCGGCACGCCGCCGCGCAGCAGGTTCTTGCCCTTGACGCGCAGCCGCTGGCGCAGCTCGTCGCTGCCGCTCGGGTCGCCCGCGCTTTCGATATCGTCGACCATCGGCCGGGTCGCGCGCGACAGCACATTCTCCAGCTTGTCGATCGGCAGCCGGGTGATCCGCCCGACCGACCCGCCGAGCCCGCGGTTGCGCATCTCGGTCAGCTTGGCGACGGTGCGCACGCCGATCCCTTCCAGGCGGCGGCGCTCGTCGTCATCCAGCTCGTCGCCCAGCGAGGACAACGGCACATCATCGGCATTGTCGAGCGCGAGCGGGACCGCATTCTCCTCGATCATCGGCTTGGTGATCGCGGTGAAGGTCATCTTCAGCACGGTGGGATCGGCATCGGTGGGGCCGGCCGGGCGGATGCGGATCTCCCCATCCGCCATCTCGACATGCGCCTTCAGGTCCATCGCGATGTCCCTGATCGCGAAGGTCAGCGGAAGCCGGTCGTTCTGCGCCTTCAGCGTCATGCGCGTCTGCGCGGTATCGAGCTGCGCCTGCACCGCCTGGATGAAATCCTCGAGCGCGACGGCGGAGTTGGAGCCGGTCATGGCGCCGCTCCCGTCGCGAAGGTGGTCAGCCGCATGACGAGGCGGCCGACCGGCATGTCGAGCGAGGACGGGGTGCGCGTCGCCGGCATATCGGCATGGACGACGAGGCCGCCCGGCCCGCGCGCAATGTGGGTTTCGACCGGCAGCGTGAATTCGGCGCTCGTCGCATGCAATCCACCGCCACCGCGAAGGCGGCCGGGCACGGCCAGCCCCTCGACCAGATCGCCGATCATGTCCTCAAGCGGACGCCGGGTTTCGTACATCGTCATGCCGGCACCGGGGCGGGTGGCGCTGCGGCGACGGGGGCCGGCGCGGGGGTCGGGACCGGCGCCGTCGCCACCGGCGCGGGAGCGGCAGGCGGCGGCGCAGGCGGCGCCGGAACGGGCAACGCGGCTGGCGCAGGGGCTACCACGGGCGTCGGTCGCGCAGCACGCTCGAGCAGCGTCCTCCGCGCATCGTCGACGAAACGGTCGAGCGGGATGGTCTCACTGGCGAAGTTGATCTTCACCTCGCCGAACAGCTCGGCGTTCAGATTGCTGTCGGTCTGCGCGTTGACGCCGACGGTCGACACCTTGGTGACGGGCGCCGAATAGGAGGTGCTGCCACGCGTCGACCAGCTGCCCGATGGCGTCGCGCTGCCCGGATCGTCGCTGACGGCGTAATCGATCGCGGTCTTGTCGCTTGCCGCCGCGCGGAAGCGGAGCCGCGCGGTGATCGACCCGTCCTTCACGACGATGCGATTCATGCCGAGCATCACCAGCGTCGCGAGCGACTGCATCCGGTCGCTCGCCATGCGGTCGCGCGCTTGCGGGATCAGCTGCTCCTCGATCAGGTCGGCGGTCAGCGGCTGCCCGGTTAGGCCGTAATCGGCGAGCCAATCGGGCGACGCACCGTCGCCGAATTCATCGGTCGGCCCGCGCGGCACCAGCGTCGATCCGCCATCGCCGCGCGAAAGCCCGAGGTCGGCGGGATATTGCGCGATCAGCCAGTCGCGCGCCTGGTTGGCGGTGACATTCTCCTCGCGAAACTGCGCCAGTGGCTTCGAAATGGCGGCTACCAGGTCAGCATAGCTGTCCATTTGCCTGATCGAACTGTCCACCATGGCATCCCAGGTGCCGTGGATCAAAGACGCAACAAATTCAGGAAAATCAAGCTCATCCGAGAGAGAGCCGGCGCGGCGGCCGATGGTTTCGGTGGCGGGCGGGGCCTTGCCCGACGAAGAGGTGGGCGCAGTCAGATCGTCGCCGCTCCCGCCGAACCCGTCATCGGCGGGGGGCGGCGCGGAGTTGCTCGCGCCGCCCCAGAAATCGCCGGCCAATGCCCTTGCGGGAACGCGTTGCGCCGCGCGCGGGAGCCCGGACGGCCTATTGATATCGGAGGGCATGGCTATTCCCGTTCCGGCTCAAAAGCTTATGGCCGATTCGGTGTACTGGCCGGTGGGTAAGAGATGAATCTCCTTGCCCTCCATCACATCGTCGCGGACCAAGCGTTCGCGCCGGTAGGTGATGGTAATTTTGAGCATCGTGCCCGGGTTGTTGGCATATCGCTGAACTTGCGTCGGATCGACGCCGTGGAAGGGCCGCGCCGTTTCCGAAATCTGCGCGCGGACGAATAGCGCGTCGCCGACCGCGTCGTTGAAGCCCCACGGCGTGATGACCACATTGCCCAGCGACCAGCCATCATGCTGCCAGTTGATGCGGAGCTTGAGACCGATCGCGCTCAGGATTCCGCCATCGTCCCAATCGATGTTGACTGTCGACTCGCCAAATTCAACGAGCGGCGCTTGCGGATCGACCCCAGGGGGTCGCTTAAAGCCTTTATATTCGTCGACCTGATACGATATGTCGGTGCCGGTATTCGACACTACCAAGCCTGCGACCACCTCGCCGATCGCGATCGCCACTGGCCCGACCAGCGCGGTCGCGGGGACGCGGCGCAGGTGGGAATTTCCCTGCGTGCGGGACTGGGCCATCGCGAAGCCCGAAGGCGGCGTCGTCGCGCGGTTGATCAGGCGGCCGAACGGCACGCCGCCGTGGAGGATCTGGACGTAGGCGGGGTTGCCCGCCGCGGCCATTTCATACTCGTGCTGGAAATCCTCGTAGCGCATGATGTAGCGGCTGCCGGTCGCATGGGTCGGCGGGCTGGCATAGGCGCCGGGTGATCCGGGGGTGCCGACGGGCCGGTCCATCGGATCGACAATGCGGACGAAGTAATTCGCCCCGTCGGTGTACATGCCGACCACCAGCACCGCGTGACCGGCGTTGACCTGGTCGCTCATGATCTTGCCGACATAGAGCGGACCGTGGTTCTCGATCAGCGCGGCGAAGCCTTCGGGCAGATAGCATTGCGGCGACACCGTGCCGAGGCCGAGCGTCTGCGCGACCGCCGCGCGCTGCGCCCAGGGCAGCGCGTGCCGGATATCCCGGCCGCATTGCTGGGCAATACCATCGGGTGACATGCTCATCTGGTCGCGCCAGCCGATCAGCATCGCCAGCGTCGTTGCCCAGCAGCCGAGCGCGGTCGGCTGCGCGATCGAATCGACGCCGTCCCAGTTGATCGACCAGGTTGGCGCGGACATGGCATAGCCCGCAGGCGCGGCGTTTGTGCCGGTATTGGGCACGCGGCCGTTGACGCCGCCCGAATGGAGGACCTGCTTGACCGGCGGATCGCCGACGATCCGCAGCTCATACTCGTTCTGAAAATCCTCGTAGGTCATGATGTAGCGGCTGCCGGTGCCGGTGCGCGCGCCATAGTCGCCCGGCGTCCCGGGCGATCCGATGACGCGGTCCCACGGATCGGCGATGCGGACATAGGTCTGGCCGCCATCGGTATACATGCCGGTGACGACGACGGCGTGACCCGCGCCGCCCATGCCCCCGCCCATGATCTTTCCGACCCATAGCGGCCCGCTATGGGTCAGCAGGTCGTAGAAGCCGTCGATCGAATAGGATTGCGGCGGTTCGCCGACCAGTCCGATCTCGTTGCCGAACGCCTCGTGATCGTAGGGGCTGATGCCGGTGGTGATGACACGGCCACATATGTTCGCGATCGTGTCGGGCGACAGACTCACCTGGTCGCGCCAGCCTACGACCATCGCACCCGCCGCGGCCCAGCAGCTCAAATTGGTCGGCTGCCCGATCAGTTGGACGTCATCCCAGTTGACGCTGCGACTGGCGGCTTGAGCGTGCGCTATTGGCCGCCGATAGCTCATCGGCCGCGCCACCAGCGGTGGGTCGAGCGTGTCGAGCAGCGCATCGAGCGCCTTGGGCACGAGGCCGAGATCAAGCGCCTCGCCGATCTTCGGCCCGAACTGCCCGCCGATGCGGTTGGCGCGCTGGCGCGGGTCGGTCGGCAAGGGCGGCGGGACGATGGCAGGGGTGGCGGCGGCGGGATCCGCGGCGCTCAGCCCCTGCGCGGTGTCGAAATGCCCCCACGTCAGGCGCATCGCGGTCGGGTTGAACCGCTCGCTGAAGGGCGCAAGGATCGTCGCGCTGCCGCCATTGTCGTTTACCCAGGCGGCGACCTTGGTCTGGAAGCTCTGCCAGAGCCCTTCGGCGCCCGTCCAGATCAGCCATTCGAAGCCCGGGATGGGCAATGTCGAGCGGTCGGCGCCGCGCGTGTAGAAGGTCGTGGTCGCGCCTTCGATGAAATAGCCGAACTGGCGGTGTCCGCTGACCGGATGATCGCCGGTATCGGGCGTGCGGATCGTGGTGACCGCGTAATATTGCGCTTCGGCCGCGCTGATGACGACCGCGGCGTTGTCGGGGCCGGCAATGTCCAGGTTGAACACCGTGCCGATCGGGTTGGCCGATGCCAGCGTGGCGACGTCGCTTGGCCCATAGGGCGCGAACGAGGTCTTGCCGGTATCGACGAAGCTGTTGACGTTCCTGATGAAATGCTGGAGCAGCCGCGGCCCGTCCCAGCCATCGGGGAAACGGTCGATGCGGATCTGGTAATGATCCAGGTTGATGTCGCCAACCGCGTCGGCGATCCGCTGGATGCCGAAGCCGCGCGCGGCCATCTGATCGACGATGCTTTGCGGCGGAATCCACTGGAACAGGTCGGCATGATGCCGCGCGAGCGTGCGCGCCCGCTGCATGTCCTCCTCGCTGAACACCAGCCCGGTGGCGGGCACCCGCCGCTGGGTTTGCTGGCCCTGTTGCGCCGCTAGCTGCAACGCGAAGCCGACGCCGATGCTGACCGCGCCACCCAGGCCGGTGCCGTCGCTGTGCAGCCAGATCTCCGACCCGCCGACGATTTCCGCGCCGACATTGATGCTGGCGACCTTGGCCAGGTTGGCGAAGCCGTCCAGCCCACGATTATTGTAGCCGAGCTTCATCTTGGCCTGGAGCGCGAGCTTGAGAGACTTGACGAAGTCCATCAGCCCTTCGGCGCTGAGGCTGATATCGCCCGTGCCGAACAGCGCGACCTGTCCGTCGGGCGCGAACACCACGCCCACGCCGCCGCCAAACAGCGGCGTGTCGAGCGCGGGACCGATCGACAGCGTCACATCGGCGGTGCGCGCGAGCGCGGGCAGCTCGGCCAGAAACGCATTGACGCTCGAAATCAAACCGGTCAGCCCGAGCACATTCTCCCACGCACTGATGAACGCCGCGCTGTTGCCTTCCAACCGATAGAGCACCGGCGGATTGACGCCCGATCCGACCGCATCGACGACCTGCTCGACCTTGGCGACGATCCAGTCGAGCGCCTGGCGCGCGGTCGTGCCGCCCGACAACACATAGCCCACCTGCCCCCGCGAGCGCGCATGGCCATTGCCGCGATACGCGCTCTCACGCGCCGGGATTTCGGGCAGCGGCCCGAACCCGTCATCATAGCCGACATCGCCGCCGGGCGCCGGCGCGGCGACCGCCGCCGATCCGTTGGCGGCCCCATTGGCATGGCCGTTGCCATTGCCGTTACGGGTCGGGGCGGCGCCCTCGCTGCCCGGCTTGGCCGCGTCGCCGGTCCATTCGAACCGCGGTGGGGCGGAGAGACGGCTGGAGCCGAAGCTACGGCGCAGCGTGCGTCCGGTGAAGCCGCGCAGCGAGACATAGGGACTGCCCTCACGCGGCAAGGCGTCCACCTTCAGCCCGCCATTACCCGATCGGCCGGTGGCGAGCCCGAAATGCAGCTTCTCACTGCCGATGAAGCGCGCCAGCACCTCGGGTGCGACGACGAACACGCCGTCGCCGCGCGGCACCATCAGCGTGCCATGCTCGCGGCTCGAATAGAAATTGGCCGCGGTGCGGCGGGTCTTGTTTTCCGGGGAGAACAACGCGACGTCATTGGCGAGCACGACCTCGGCCTCGACATTGGGTTCATCGACCTTGACGGCGAAGCCCAGCATCGGGAACCGATCGCTGACTTCCATGCGGTTTGGGCGGATTTGCGCGGTCATGGATCACCTGCCTTTGAAGGAACGGGAACGTCCGGCGACCGCCGCATCGGCGTCGCCACGATTGCGGGAGCGGAGCGCGCGGGCGCGGTCCTCGAATTCGCCGAGCGAACCCAGCGCGATGTCGAAGGGATTGGCTGGCTGGCCGATCAGCGCGATCGCGCCGTGCTCGCTTTCATGTTCCAGCACCGCACGGGCCAGCAGGTCCGAAAACATCTTGGCATAAGGTGGTGCGAGCGCGATGCGGGTGTGGATCGACACGCGGCCTTCGCTGTCGATCGCACCTGGATGAAACTGGCCCAGGTCGAGCAGGAACTCGAACGGATTGTGCCCCACCTCGAAATAATTGACATAGACCGCCGGCGCCACCGGATCGGGGATGGACGTGCCGTCGGCGCGGATCGTGGCGGCTTTGGCATGGGGCATGGGCGCGGTTTCTCCCTCGCCCCTCGATCCGCATGAAGCATGCCAAACGCCAAACCACGGCAATCCGCGCGGCGCGGCTTCGCTATCGGGATGAAAGTGTCACACCGCGGTGTCACCGGGCGTAACGCTGTTACAGCTGCCCGACGAGATCGCCCGGACCGCCGCGGGTGACGTGGTATTTGGTCAGCTTGCGATATAGCGTCATCCGCGACCAGCTGAGCGCCTTGGCCGCCTCGGCCTTGTTCCAGTCGGTCTTCTCGAGCGCGGCGACGATGCGCGACCGCTCCTCGTCGCCGGTTTTCGCATAGGAGGCGTGCAGGCGGACGAATGCGGGCGGAATGTCGCGCACTCCGATCGATCCTTCGGGCGGATCGATGAACACCGCCTCGACGAAATTGCGCACCTCGCGCACGTTGCCGGGCCAATCATAATCGAGCAGCAGCGACATCAGATCGGGATCGGGCGCGGCGACATGCGCGCCGCAGCGCGCATTGAACCGCGCGATGAAATGATCGAAGTACAGCGCGATGTCCTGCGGCCGATCGCACAGATCGGGGATGGCGATACGCGCGACATTGACGCGGTAGTAAAGGTCGCGGCGAAAACTGCCCTCATCGACCTGCTCCTCGACCGATCGATTGGTCGCGGCGATCACGCGCAGATCGACCTTCACCGGCCGCGTCGCGCCGATCGGCTGGACCTCGCGCTCTTCCAGCAGGCGCAGCAGCTTGGTCTGGCATAATGGCGAGAGTTCGCCGATCTCGTCGAGGAACAGCGTGCCGCCATCGGCCAGCGCCGCCTTGCCCTTTTGCGCGTGGGTCGCGCCGGTGAAGCTGCCGCGTTCGAACCCGAACAGTTCGGATTCGAACAATGTGTCGGGAATCGCCGCGCAGTTGATCGCGACGAACGGGTTATGCGCGCGCGCGCTCAGCCGGTGGAGCGTGCGCGCGAAATGCTCCTTGCCGGTGCCGGTCGATCCGGTGATCAGCGTCGGCGCGTCGCTGCGGGCGATCTTGGGGGTAAGCGCGCGCAACGCCGCGATGGCGTCGCTCGTGCCCAGAAGTTCCCCCGCCTCGGCCAATGCCATTCCCCTGTGCGCGACCGGGGCTGCTATTTTCTCGTTGGATGAACTGCCGCCAGAGCCGCAGAACGGCTCAGCCGATAGGACGCAAGCTACACGCCGCCATTCGCCCGCAAGACGATGACGGAGATGCACGCGCGACTCGATTGTAGTATGCGGAGAATCTACCACCCCCGTGAAACCAGCGTCAATCTGGCCGGTCCCGCAAATGGCGGAAATTGCCCCTTTCTGCACTCGGATCGTCGCGAAATCGAACGTTTGGTCGTATTTCAGCGAAATGGCCGTCCAGCTTAATTTAATAAATTCAATATATTAGATAGAGTTCGTGGTTCGCGCGCAAAACTCTCAATGAGCCTCACCAAGAATGGGAGAATTTAGCCATTCGTACCAATTTGTGACTCATTCGGCCTTGAGAACACCCTTCTCGCGCGACGCTCTCAAGAATCCCGCTGTTTTTTCCTGTATCAGACAATATTGCTGGCGCGTCAGCCGCACCATCGCGGTGGGCAATGGAGGAACGGGTTCCGATGCGGCTCTATCCGCTTGCCGCCGCCCTGCTGCTCCCGGCCTGCGCGTCGGTTGAGACCGTCCCCTCGCCCGCCGGGGTGAGCAGCGCCTGGGCGACGTTCGATGCGCAGCGCCTGACGGGCAGCGGCGCCGGTGGACTGGCCGATCGCGCGGCGGCGCGTACGCTCACCATCGACGATCCGGTGCGCGTCGCCTCGGTCTCCAAGCTTGCGGTTGCACTCGGCGTGATGCGGCTGGTGGAGCAGGGCAAGATCGACCTTGATGAAGATGTGTCGATCAAGCTCGGCTGGCGGCTGCGCAATCCCGCGTTTCCGGACCGCCCGATCACGCTGCGGCTGCTTTTGTCCCATCGGTCCAGCCTGCGCGACAATGGCGAGGACTATATCATCCCGATCGGCCAGACCGTTCGGGCGCGCGCCGCCGATCCGCGAACCTTCGATGCCGACCATGCGCCAGGCAGCTATTTCCGCTACGCCAACATCAATTTCCCCATGATCGCGACGGTGATGGAAAAGGCGTCGGGCGAGCGGTTCGACCGGTTGATGCACCGCCTGGTGATGGCGCCGCTCGGCCTGGATGCCTGCTACAACTGGACGATGTGCAGCGACCGCGCGGTGGCGCGGGCGGTGGTGCTGTACGATACCGACGGCAGCGTCCGGCTGGACGATCTGCAGGGCCGGCAGCCGGCCTGCCCGGTCTATGCGGCGCCAACCAGCGGCTGCGATCTGGCGGGCTATGTGCCGGGCACCAATGGCGGGCTGTTCTCACCCCAGGGCGGACTGCGGATTTCCGCGCGTGGGCTGGCGACGATCGGCCAGCTGTTGCTCAACAACGGGCGACACGACCGGGCGCAGTTCCTGAGCGAGGCAAGCATCGCCACCGTGCTGCAACCCGCCTGGCGCTTCGACGGTGACAACGGCGCGACCGACGACGGCTTCTATTGTGCTTATGGCCTCGCCAGCCAGAGCCTGCCGGTCGGCACCGCGGGCTGCCACGACGATCTGTTCGGCGGGCGGTCGATGACCGGTCACGCCGGCGATGCCTATGGCGTCCGCTCTGGCCTGTGGATCGATCCCCGGACGCGCAGCGGCATCGCCTTCTTCGCCGCCAACAACGGGGCCGATCCGCCCAGGGGCAGATCGGCCTATCGCGCGATCGAGGAGAGCCTTGCGCGCCACCTCAAATAGCGCGCCGAGACCGATCTCAGAACTTGGCCTCTACAGCTATGGTGAATGACCGGCCGCGCGGATCGGCCACGCGCGGCTCCCACGAGCTACCCGAACCGCCAAGGCTGTCATAGGTGACCGCGAACGGCGGATCCTTGTCGAAGATGTTCTTCACGCCGAAGGTCAGGCGATAGTTCGGCGCCAGGCCGCTATACGAAACCGACGCGTTGTAGATGATGTAGTCATCGACGAATTCGTTGAAGTCGGGCCGCGTGATCGTCCCCGACGCGATACCGGGCAGCGCCTGGTTCTTGTAACCGTCGCGGAAGATCTGCGAGATCGAGACGGCCCAATCGTCGTTCGCCCAGTTGACGAACGCATTGTGCTTCCAGCGCAAGGCCAGATCGCCGTTATAGGTGAAAACGCCGATCAGGGTTGGCCCGTAATCGGCCGATTCGGTCAGCTTCTCGCGCCGCTTCAGCAGATAGGTGCCGTCCAGGCCGAACGACAGCAGACCGCTGCCGCCGGTCTGGAACCCGCCGCGCAGGGCGACCTCCAGTCCCTGGCTGCGGCGTGCGCCGGCGTTGGCCCAGGTCGAATCGATCTCGGCGATGGCGCCCGATCCATCCAGCGGGAAGCGATCCTGGAACAGGTCGAAATTGTCCAGCAGCTCGCGGAAGGTGAACAGCTGGATCGTGTCATCGACGTTGATGATCCACCAATCGACCGAAGCGCTGAACAGCGGCGCCGGCTGGATCACCACGCCCAGATTGAACTGCTGCGCGGTCTCCGGCCCGAGCACCGGGTTGCCTCCGGTCACGACCACCGGGGTGATCAGCCCGCAGCCGGGATTATTGGGGTCGGGTGCGGTCGGTGTCGGACAGGTGCGCGGGTCTGCGATATTGGCGCCGGAGTTGGTCTCCGATTCGGTGCGCCCGTTGAAAATCTGGTTGAAGGTGGGCACGCGGAACGACGTGTTGAACGAACCGCGGAACATCAGCGGCTCCCACGGGCGGAACATCACCGACACCTTGGGATTGGTCGTCGTCCCGAAACCCGTATAATCATCGACGCGCACCGCGCCGGTCACCTCCAGCATGTCGCCGAGGGGGACGAGAACCTCGGCATAGGCTGCCTTCACGTCGCGGCTGCGCGGGGTCAGCGCGTTGACGTTGTCGAACGCCACGTTGAAGATGTTGGGCGCCGTCGCATCGGCGGCGGAAGAGCCGTTGAACGAATAGGTCTCGCGGCGATAATCGACACCGACGGCGGCCTTGACGTCATCCCCGAACAGGCTGAACAGCGGGCCCGCCACCGACGCATCGAACTGCTTCACCTCATAGCGTCCGCCATAAAGCGTCACGCCCTCGGCTGAAACCGCATCGAGCCCCGCCAGCGCCTCGGCCGACTGGGTGACGCTGAACGGATTGAGGATGCCGGAGTTGAGCAGGCCGACGATGCCGGGCACCGTCGCACCGGGTGCGATCGGCGCGTTGGGATCGGACGCGCCGACCTGACCCCCGGTAAGCACGCCACGATAGTGATAGCCGGTTCCGAGCACCGACGAGGATTCGCTCTTCGCATAGGATGCGCCCGCGCGGTAATCCCACCCCCCGAACAACGGACCCTCCGCGCCTAACGTCGCGCGGAATGTTTTGGTGTCGGTTTGATATTCGCGCGGCCCGCAGGCGATGCAACGCCAGCGATACGCGATCGGCAGGCCGTAGCGGCCGTCCAACGCCGCCTGCTGCGCGGGATTGGGGAAAGCCGCACGGATCGAGTCGAACACCTGATTATAGGTGTCGGCGGTCAGTGCGTTGAGCGGATAGGCGAGCGGCAGATTGGTTGCGTTGCCCGAATATTGATTGTTCGAGAATATCTTCTGCGAACTCGCGTCGGAGCCGGTAACCTCCACCGAAAGCTCGTGTGCCCCACCCACCCGAACGACACCGCGGCCATAATAGGTGAGCGTCTCGATCGGCTGCTGCAGCACCACCGCCCGGCCCGTGTCCCATGAACAGGCGTAGAATGCGCTGGGGGTGTTCCACAGCTCATTGTCATAGGCCATGCCGCCATCCACCGAATCGCACCCCGCGCCGCCGGGAAGGTCGAGGATATTGATGCCGCCCGCCGCCGCGTTCGCCCCGTTCGGCGCGGTCAGCGTCAGACCGGTGAGAAGCGTGCCGCCTGGCGTCTGGAATGCGTTGCCGGCCGTGTTGAATGCGGTGGCGATCGGGGTGCCCCTGGTATCGATCGAAAGACCGCGGTTGGGCTGGTCGCCGTTGACGAAATCCCGCTCGTTGCCCTTCAGAATCCTGTTCCAGCTGTAGGACACCGCGCCCATCACGTTGAAACCCTGCTCGTTGAGATCGCCATATCCGGCGATGCCCGAAAGCCGGTAGATTTCGCCGCCCCCCGCCTCCGGCGTATCGACGAAACCCTGGACGCCGATCCCGCTATAATCCTTGCGCGTGATGAAGTTGATCACGCCACCCACCGCGTCGGTGCCGTAGATCGCCGATGCGCCGTCCTTGAGCACCTCGATCCGCTCGATCGCGGCGAAGGGAATCTGGTTCACATCGACCGCCGAACCCGACAGACCATGCGCCGCGACGCGGCGGCTGTTGAGCAGCACCAGCGTCGCGGCGCTGCCCTGTCCGCGAAGATTGGCCGCCGACAGGCCGTTGGTCCCGCGCTGCGCGCCGCTCACCACGTCGGAATTCGACGCAAGGTTGTCCGGCCCGGTGCCGTTGGTGGGCAGGAAGCTGATCAGCTGTTCGGGATTGCTGATGCTGTTGCGCGCCAGATCCTGGTTGGTGATGATCTGCAGCGGCAGCGCGCTTCGGTTTGGATCCTGTCGGATCCGCGATCCGGTGACGAGGATGTCGGCGCCCCGCTCGGCATCCTGGGCTGTCGCTTCTTCGATCTCCTCCGGCGTGGATTGCGCCCATGCGCCCGATCCACCGCCCGCGACCGCCGCCAGTGCGGTCCCCGAAATGAGTATCCGCCGAAACGACAAAGACAAAGATGTGCGCATGATTTTGGCCCCCCGTTACCTCGCCCACCGGTTCGGCGGTGCGAAGGCCCGCAATAAGCAACAAAATTGTCGCATTAGGCTAGGTCTATCTGCGGCGTCGCACAATTTTCCGCCGGGGCGTGACCGCATTGCGACACGAAGCCGCATCGGACGAACGACGGTTGACTGTTGGCGCGCCGGGCGTGACGCTGGGGCTGGTCCGACGCGTCAGGAGCTTGCATGGATTCCACCCCCGGCGGCGCGGCAGTCGCACCGCCCGCCCCCGTGCCCGTCCCCGTGATCGACCGCGGCCTGCGCAGGATGCTGCTGTTCGGCCTGCTCGGCTTTTCGGCGGGACTGCCATTTTACATGTTCTCGACGGTCCTTGCGCTCCGCCTGCAATCGCACGGCGTCGCGCTGGCGATCATCGGTTTCTTCGGCTGGGTGCAGCTGCTGCCGACGGTCAAGTTCCTGTGGGCGCCGCTGCTCGACCGGTTCGACATCCCCGGCTTCGGCCGTTTCTGGGGAAAGCGGCGCGGCTGGATCATGCTGGCGCAGCTGGGCATCTTCACATCGATGGTGGCGATGGCGCTGACGTCCGCCGACACCAGCCTCGCCGTCACCGCGCTGTTCGCGGTGCTGCTCGCCTTCTGGACGACCACGCTGGAGGTCGCGGCGGACGCCTGGCGCATCGAGCTTGCCCCCACCCCGGAGACGCAGGGGCCGCTCGCCGCCGCCACATTATGGGGATACCGCACCGCGATGGTCGCGGCGGGATCGGGCGCGCTGGTCGTCGCCGATCTGCCCGGCTGGGGCTGGACCGGCGCCTATCTGGCGATCGCGGCGGTCGCGTTCCTGCCCTTCCCGATCCTTGCGACGATGCGGTCCGAAACGGAAAATGGCGGCGCGCGCATGGCGGCGCTGGTCATCGGCATCACAACGAGCGGCGCGCTCCTGCTGGCCACACTCGCCGTCACAGCAGCGGCTGGCTGGTTACTACTCTCGGCGGCGGCCGGCGCAGGCCTGGATGGCACCACCAATATCACCTATTATGTGCTCGGCTTCGCCATGGCGCCCTTCCTGATCATGGCGGCGCTGCTGCCCAAGATCGTCAAGGCGCCGCACGATGCGCGGATCCGCACCTCGACAGCGATCGGCCCCTATGTCGATTTCTTCTGGCGCTACGGCTTTGTCGCGATCGCCGTGATGGCGTTCGTCGCGGTGTACCGCATGGGCGACGTGCTCGCGCTCAACCTGTCCAAGCCGATGATCAAGGAACTCGGCTATTCGCTGACCGAGATCGGCATCGCCGACAGCTATATCGCGCTGGTCGCCAGCATGGTCGGCGTCGGGCTCGGCGGCTGGATGGCGGCGAAATGGCCCCTGGGCCGCACGCTGGTGATCGGCGCGATCTTCGCCGCGCTCGGCAATTTCGCCTTTGTGTGGCTGGCGCACCAGCCGGTCGGGCGGCTGCCGCTGTATCTCGCCACCGCCGCCGACCAGTTCGGCAACGGCATGGCCGGGGCGATATTCGTCGTCTACCTCTCGCTGCTGGTCAATCCGCGCTTCGCCGGGGCGCAATATGCTTTCCTGTCGGGCTGGGCGTTCATGCTGCCGCGGCTGATCGCCGGGACCGGGGGGCAGATCGTCGAGAGGGTCGGGTGGGACATCTTCTTCCTCGCCTCCGGTGCGGTCAGCCTCGCCGCGATCGGCTTCCTGCCGTTCATCGCCCGCACCCGCGCCAGACCGGACGACACGCCATGATCGGATCCATAATGGATGGGGCCTTCGCTCCCGCCGCTGCAGCCGTGGCGGACGGCCGCATCCCCGGCGCGACGCTGGGGGTGGTCACCGCCGACGGCGCGCGTCACATCCGCCATTCCGGCATGGCCGCACTCCTGCCCGATCCGGAACCGCTGACGCTCGATCACTGGTTCGATCTCGCCTCGGTCAGCAAGGTCATCGCCACGACGATGATGGTTCTGCGACTGGCCGACGAGGGGCGCATCGATCTGGACGCGCCCCTGACCACAGCGATCCCCGATCTGCGCCAATATGACGTGGCGAACGCGCCGGAGCGCAAGCTGACCTTCCGCGATTGCCTGGCCCACCGCACGCACCTGCCCGCGGTAGAGCCGATCTATACCTATGGCGCGGATCCCGCGACGCTGCGCGCCTTCGTGCTCCAGCGCGAATGGCGCGCGGGGCCGCCGGTCTATTCGGACATCAACTTCATCCTGCTGGGCATCGCGATCGAGCGCGTCACCGGTTCCGGGCTCGACGCCTGGCCGCTGGGCCCCGGCCTGTCCTGGGGACCACCCCCTGGCCCTGCCGTTTCGACCGAGCACTGCCAATTGCGCGGACGCGTGCTGCGGGGCGAGGTGCATGACGAGAATTGCTACGCGATGGGCGGCCGGATCGGCCATGCCGGGCTGTTCGGCACGGTCGACGGCGTGCTGACCTTCGCGCACAGTCTGCTCGACGGCAGCGGCGCGAGCCCCGCCACGCTCGAAGCGATCCGCACGCCGGTCGAGGGTCACCGCACCTGCGGCTGGGAAATCCGCTTCCCCGGCTGGTCGGGCGGCCAGGCCTGCTCGCCAAGCACGATCGGCCATACCGGCTTCACCGGCACCGGCCTGTGGATCGATTTCGACCGCGGCCTCGCCTGGACCCTGCTTACCAACCGCGTCCATCCGACGCGCCACCGCGACAGCGGGATTTTCGAACTGCGGCCGGCGACGGGCGACGCGGTGATCGGCGCATTTTTTTAGAAAACTGCTTTGCGGAGTTGCACGATGACACCCACCATTACCGCCTTCGAAAACTCCCCCGATAAGGGCCAGGGACTGGCGCGTGACATGCGCGTTCGCTGGGCGTTCGAAGAAGCGGGGCAGCCTTACGATGTTCGGCTTGTTTCGTTCAAAACGATGAAGCAACCCGCGCATCGTGCGCTTCATCCCTTCGGACAGATTCCGACCTATGAGGAAGGCGATCTCGCCCTGTTCGAATCGGGGGCGATCATATTTCATATCGCGGAGCGCCATGCGGGTCTGCTGCCAGACGACGCCAATGGCCGCGCCCGCGCGATCACATGGATGTTCGCCGCGCTCAGCACGGTGGAGCCGCCGATCGTCGAGCGCGAACAAGTCGATTACGTGGAGCGCGACAAGAGCTGGTACGAGGAGCGCCTGCCTATTCTCGAGGATCGCATCCGCGCGCGGCTGGATGATCTTTCCCATCGGCTCGGCGATGCCGACTGGCTCGACGGCGCGTTCAGCGCCGGAGACCTGATGATGGTGATGGTGCTGCGCAGGTTGGAAGGGATGGACATTCTGGAGGAATATCCGAACCTCTCCGCCTATGTCGCCCGCGGCGAAGCGCGGCCCGCTTACAAGCGCGCCTTCGACGATCAATTGGCGGTTTTCACCGGCAAGCCATCTCCCGGCCCTACCCGCTAGTTCGCCGCCGCGATCAGGTTGAGCGCCGCGTCCATCGCCGTCGTCGCACGGGTGCCGCTGGGCATATCGTTGGCGAGGAGGGAGAATATCAGCGTCTGCCCGCTCGCCGCGGTCATGAACCCGGAGAGTGCGTTGGAGACGCTCAGGGTGCCCGTCTTGGCGAACAGCCTGCCCTCCAGCGGGGTGCCCTTGAACCGGTTCGCCAGCGTGCCGTCCACCCCGGCGACCGGCAGCGTCTCGCGGAACGCCGCACCCCATGGCTGGCCGGCGGTCCAGCGCAACAGGCTGATGATGCCGCGCGGAGACACGCGGTTATAGCTCGACATGCCCGATCCGTCGGACAGATCGATGCGCCACGGCTCCACCCCGGCACGCGCCAGCATGTCGTCCACCGCTGCCTGCCCGTCGGCGATCGATCCGCTGCCCTTCACCAGCGCGGCGCGGCGCAACAGCAGATCGGCGTGGAGATTCTGGCTGACCTTGTTGGTCACGGCCACATCCTCCACCAGCGGCGGCGGCGTCAGCCGCGCGAGGAACGCCGGCGCGGGCGGCCGGGCGGCGGGCGCACCCTTGCGTTCGGCGGGATCATCGGCGGACGTCAGCGGCCGATGCCGCGTGCCGATCGCCCCCGTCACGCGCACGCCCCGCGCCTCCAGCAGCGTCTTCATCCTCCAGGCGGCATAGTGCGCCGGATCATCGATGCCAAAGCGCAGCAATCCCGGCTCCGCCCCCACGACGATCGTTCCGCTCAGCCGCAGATCGCGGCTCATCGGCATGCGATCGTACCGCACCCGCGTTTCGCCGCGCGCGACGGTGATGACGTCGTTGTCGATGGCGAAATACTCCAAACCCTCGATCGTCGCACGCGCGCCGACGGCGCCCGGCAGCACGCGCAGATGCAGCTCGTTATCGTCCAGCGTGAGCGCGGAGATGGCGGTGCCGGACCGTGTCGGGATATCGTCCCAGTTCATCCCCGGCGCCCAGCGCTCGTCGGGAAACAGGCTGTCATCGCCGATCACATCGCGCACGGTGCGCGTCCGGGCGGCGACCGCGTCGGCGAGTTCGGCGAGGCAGTTGACCGCGCAGTCGGGCGCGCTCGACAGCCGCGCATCGCCGTGGCCGACCAGCACGACATCGGGCGCGCCCGGACGGCTGTTGTCCAGCCGCACCGCCGCGCCGCCGGCCTGGTCCGGCTCGCCCACCTGCAGCACGTCGAACGCGATGGCGGTGCTGAACAATTTGGTGTTGGACGCGGGGGCGAAGCGCTCGTCGGGCGCGATCGCCACGATCTCGCGCCCATCCAGCGTCGTCACCACCAGCCCGAAGCGCGTTCCCGGCCCCGCCTGTCGCAAGGCCTCCTCCACCCGCTGCTGCAGCGCGGCGTCCTGCGCTGGTGCGGGAATGGCGATGCCGATGAGAACAGCCGCCAGCGCGGCGCGGATATGCGATACCCCCATGGCCGGCGACCCTAACCCCGCAGAATTTTCTGGCAAGTTCGGCTTGCCGCGTAGCCTCTGCCCCCGCACAGTCGCCATATCCGGGGCAAAAGGGAAACCGCCACAGCATGATCCGCGCCGCGTTATTGCTGTTCGCCGCCCTGTTTCTGGCCGCGCCTTCCCCCGAACAGACCGCGACATTGATTCGCGGCGCGCATGTGTTCGACGGAACGGGTTCGGCCGCGCGCGTCCGCGACGTGCTGATCCGTGGCGACCGGATCGCCTCGATCGCCCGGCACATCCGCGCGCCGCGCGACGCCCGGGTGATCGATGCGAAGGGCCTGACCCTGCTGCCCGGACTGCACGATCTGCACATCCACACCCGCAGCCAGGCATTCGCCACGCCGCAAACCCTGACCGAGGGCTATGCCCCTTATCTCGCGGCGGGCGTCACCTCGATCAACGAATATTCGGTCGGGCGCGACATGCTCGCGGGCATTCGCGCGATGGTCGCCGGCGGGGCGCAGGTGCCACATCTGCAACTGGCGCTGCGCATGGGCGTGCCGCACGGGCACGGCACCGAATCGGATTTCACCAACAGCATCACCGCGCAGGTGACGACACCCGCGGAGGCGCGCGCGGCGATCGCCCCGATCATCGCCTACCGCCCGAACGTCATCAAGGTGTTCACCGATGGCTGGCGCTACGGCCGCGACGCCGATCGCCCGAGCATGGATCTGCCGACCCTGTCCGCGATCGTCGAGGAGGCCCACCGCGCTGACATCCCGGTGGTGACCCACACCGTGACCTTGGGCGGCGCGAAGATTGCGGCGCGCGCGGGCGTCGATGCCGTCGTCCACGGCGTCGGCGATGCGCTGGCCGATCACGAGTTCATCCGCCTGATGAAGCGGAAACATGTCGCCTATGTGCCGACGCTGGTGGTGTACGAACCCCAGCAGGACCGTGCGTTTCTCCCGCAGGAATGGCCGCTGCTGAATGCCCAGGCCCGCACGCGCGAGGAAATGCGCAAGGCCGCGCCGCCGCTTCCCATCCCGCCCTATGAATCGCGGCGCTGGGATATCATGCAGCGGAATGTCCGGCTGCTGAAGGCGGCCGGCGTGCGCATCGGCGTGGGGACGGATGCCGGGATCGGCGGCGTCTATCACGGCTTTGCGACCTTGCGCGAAATCCGCTGGCTGGTGCGGCTGGGCTTCACCCCGGCCGAAGCGCTGAAGGCGGCGACCAGCGAAAGCGCGCGGATCATCGGCAAGGAAGGCCGGCAGGGCCGCATCGTCCGCGGGCTGCAGGCTGATCTGGTGCTGATCGGCGGCAGGCCCGATCGGCGGATCGAGGACATCTACGATGTCCGCCACGTACTCGTCGGCGGCCGCGAGGTCGGCCGCTAGCCGAAACCGGCGGCGGAACGTCCGCCCGCCCGCCGCGTTCGCTCGGTCGCGAGGTGGGTTTTGGTTGACGACGATTATCTGATCTTCACGCCCGACGATGTCGATCTGGCGCGGTCCCCGCTCAGGCGCGGGATCGACGCGCCGACCTATGTGCTGGGCGCGTTCAATCCCGGCATGACGCGGCTGGCGAACGGCAACCTGCTGCTGATGGTGCGCATCGCCGAGGCACTGACCGATCCGGTGGAGGGCGAGCATATCCGCACGATCCGCTGGACGCCGGGCGGGTATGTGCTCGATCCCCATGCGGTCTGCGATGTGATGATGGACGATCCGCGCCAGTTCCGCGTGGCGAGTGTCCGCCACCGCATCCTCGCGCTCACCTCTCTCTCCTGGCTGCTGCCGGTGGAGCTGACGCCCGACGGCCGCGAAGTGATCACGGTGCATTACGACCGCACGATCGAGCCGGTCGCCAGCTATCAGGAGTACGGCGTCGAGGATGCGCGGATCAGCCACATCGGCGACCGGTGGTACATGACGACCTGCTCGGTCAGCGCCGAGCGCCACTGCACCACACTGCACGTGTCGGACAACGGGCTCGACTATGCGCTCAAGGGCATCGTGCTCGATCACCAGAACAAGGACATGCTGCTGTTCGAAGGGCTGATCGGCGGGTACTTCACCGCGATGACCCGGCCGCTCGGCGAGGTCTATTTCGCCTATCCCGCCGACAGCCCCTGGCTAGGAGGGCCGTCGATGAATTTCGCCAGCTCGCCCGACGCGCTCCACTGGAAGCCGTTCGATGCGCCCGGCATCCGCCCGCGCAAGGGATCGGCGGCGAACGCCCGCATCGGCGGCGGCACCCCGCCGATCCTCACCCACCGCGGCTGGCTTACCATCTATCACGGGGTGGAGGCTGAGGGCGATGTCGGCATCTATCGCAGCTTCTGGGCGCTGCTCGATGCCGACGATCCGGCGAAGGTGCTGCGGCTGCAGGACCAGACGCCGCTGATCGAAGCGGACCCGGCGCTCACCGCCTCGATCGCACACCAGATGTACTTGCCCACCCCGGTCGTCTTCTCCACCGGTATCGCCGATCATGGCGACAGCTACATCATCGCCTCGGGCGAGGCCGATCTCGCCTGCCGCATCACTCATCTGCCTAAGGAGCGGTTCGCATGAGGCCGTGGTGGGAAAGCGCGGTGGTCTATCAGGTCTATCCGCGCTCGTTCCAGGACAGCGACGGCGACGGGATCGGCGATCTGAAAGGCATCACCCGGCGGCTCGACTATCTCGTCGATCTCGGCATCGACGCGCTCTGGATATCGCCGATCTACCCCTCGCCGATGGCCGATTTCGGTTACGACGTGGCCGATTATTGCGGCATCGACCCGCGTTTCGGCACGCTCGCCGATTTCGACGCACTGCTCGCCGCCGCCCATGCGCGCGGGCTGAAGCTGCTGCTCGATTTCGTCCCCAATCACAGCTCCGATGCGCATCCCTGGTTCGCCGACAGCCGGTCCTCGCGCGACGCGGCGAAGCGCGACTGGTATATCTGGCGCGATCCCGCCCCAGATGGTGGCCCGCCCAACAACTGGATCAGCGATTTCGGCGGCCCGGCCTGGCAATGGGACGACGCCACCGGCCAATATTATTACCACGCCTTCCTGAAGGAGCAGCCCGACCTCAACTGGCGCAATCCCGATCTGCGCACGGCAATGATGGACGTGCTGCGTTTCTGGTTCGACCGCGGCGTCGACGGCTTCCGCATCGATGTGCTGTGGCACATGATCAAGCGCGCCGATTTCCCGGACAACCCCGCCAACCCCGATTACCGGCCCGGCATGGGCGAGATGCACCGCGTGCTGCAGCTCCACTCGACCGACCAGCCCGAGGTCCACGACATCGCCGCCGAAATGCGCGGACTGGCGGACGATCATGGCGAACGCGTGCTGATCGGGGAAATCTACCTGCCGATCGACCGGCTGATGCACTATTACGGCCGCGATCTGCCGGGCGTGCACCTGCCGTTCAATTTCGAGCTGATCGACGCGCCGTGGGACTCGCGCAGACTGGCTGAAATCATCGCCGAATACGAAGCGGCACTGCCCCCCGGCGGCTGGCCGAACTGGGTGCTCGGCAACCATGATCGCCCGCGCATCGCCGCCCGCGTGGGCGAGGCGCAGGCGCGCGTCGCGGCGATCCTGCTGCTGACGCTGCGCGGCACGCCGACGCTCTATTATGGCGATGAGATCGGCATCGCCGATGTCGCCATCCCCGCCGATCGGGTGCAGGACCCGCGTGAGCTGCGCGAGCCCGGCATCGGCCTGGGCCGCGATCCCGTCCGCACGCCGATGGCATGGGATGCGTCGGCGAATGGCGGCTTCACCACCGGCGAACCCTGGCTGCCGCTCCACCCCGACTGGCCGGCGCGCAACCTCGCGGCCGAACGCGACGATCCGGCTTCTTTATGGTCGCTGACGCGCGATCTGATCGCGCTCCGCCGCAAGCGTCCGGCGTTATCAGTGGGGGCCTGGAGACCGGTCCATGCAGACGATGATATTCTTGCCTACGAACGGCAGGACGGTGAGGATCGCCTACTGATCGCGCTCAATCTCGGCACCGAAGAACGATCGCTCTGCTTGCCCGGCTGGATTGGCGATCCATCCCCCCTCCTCTCCACCCGTCATTCCCGCGAAGGCGGGAATCCAGCTCCTTCTTCTGGTGGCGGAGAGAAGAAGCTGGCCCCCCGCTTTCGCGGGGGTGACAATGAGATGGAGCAACGAATACTTGCCCTCGCGCCTAACGAAGGCGTGATCCTCGCATGAAGATCGCGATGATCGCGCCGATCGCCTGGCGTACTCCGCCGCGCCATTATGGCCCATGGGAGCTGGTCACCAGCCTGCTGACCGAGGCGCTGGTCGCGCGCGGCTTGGACGTCACGCTGTTCGCCACGCAGGACAGCATCACCGCCGGCACTCTCGCCGGGGTCGTCCCCGCACCCTATTCGGAAAGTCCCGCGATCGACGCCAAGGTGTGGGAGCATCGCCACCTCGCCCATGTCTTCGAGCGCGCCGGCGAGTTCGATCTGATCCACAACCAGGCCGATTTCCCCGCGCACGCCTTCGCCAATCTGGTGCCGACGCCGATCGTCACCACCATCCACGGCTTCTCGTCCGATCGTATCCTGCCGATGTATAAACCCTATGAGGACCGCGTCGCCTGTGTCGCGATCTCGGATGCCGATCGCGCGCCCGGCCTGCGCTACGCCGCGACGATCCACCACGGCATCCCGATCGACGATTTCACCTTCGATGCGGAGGGCGCGGACGATCTGCTGTTCTTCGGCCGCATGCATCCCGACAAGGGCGCGGCGGAAGCGATCACGGTGGCACGGGCGACCGGCCGCCGCCTCGCCATGTATGGCATCGTCCAGGATCAGGCCTATTTCGACCGCGACGTCGCCCCGCACATCGATGGCGACCGCATCCGCTATCCCGGCGCGGTCGGCGGCCTCGAACGTATCAGGGCGCTGGGGCAGGCCCGCGCCCTGCTCCACCTGATCAATTTCGACGAACCCTTCGGCCTGTCGGTGATCGAGGCCCTCGCCTGCGGCACGCCGGTGATCGCGATCAACCGCGGATCGATGCCCGAACTGATCGACCACGGCGTCACCGGCTTCCTGGTCGATGATCTGGAAGGCGCCGTCGCCGCGGTGGCGCGGATCGGCGAGATCGATCGCGCCGCCTGCCGCGCCGCGGTCGCCAGCCGCTTCTCCGCCCAACGCATGGCGGAGGAATACCACGCGCTCTACGGCCAGGTGATCGACGGTCGATGGTGAACGTTCCGATCACCAATCACTCGGCCTGTCCGGCGATACAACCGCTTGACCGCGTTACGGGCCCGTGTCGGTGGCCGCGGCCTTTACCGCCGGCGGCGCGGGCGCGCTAACCGGCTGCATCTGTTCAAAGGCTTTTTAGAATCATGCGGTTTCCGTCGCTGTTCAGGCGTGCGTCCCACGATATGGCTATCGATCTCGGCACGGTGAATACGGTCGTCTATGTCCGTGATCGCGGCATCGTGCTCAACGAACCTTCGGTCGTCGCACTGGAGACCCGGGACGGTGTCACCCGGGTCCGCGCGATCGGCGCGGACGCCAAGCTGATGATGGGCAAGACCCCCGACAATATCCGCACCATCCGGCCGTTGCGTGACGGCGTTATCGCCGACATCGACGTCGCCGAACAGATGATCAAGCATTTCATCGACAAGGCGCATGGCGGGCCCAGCCGCGTGCCCCGGCGGCCCAACATGGCGATCTGCGTGCCCTCCGGATCGACGATGGTCGAACGCCGCGCGCTGCGCCAGGCGGCGACCAAGGCGGGCGCCGCCAATGTCTTCCTGATCGAGGAGCCGATGGCCGCCGCGATCGGCGCGGGGCTGCCGGTGGCCGATCCTACCGGGGCGATGGTCGTCGATATCGGCGGCGGCACCACCGAAGTCGCGGTGCTGTCGTTGCAGGGGCTGGCCTACAGCACCTCGGTGCGCGTCGGCGGGGACAAGCTGGACGATGCGATCGCGTCCTATATCCGCCGCAAATACAGCCTGATGATCGGCGAGGCGACCTCCGAACGGATCAAGCTGACGATCGGCACCGCGCAACGGCCCGAAAGCGGCAGCGGCAACACGATGCGCGTAAAGGGGCGCGATCTGGTTGCCGGCGTGCCCAAGGAAATCGAGGTCAGCGAGGCTGAGATCGCCGAAGCGATCGCCGAACAGGTCGGCCAGATCGTCCAGACGGTGATGATGGCGCTTGAACAGACCGAACCCGAACTGGCCGCCGACATCGTCGACCAGGGCATCGTCATGACCGGCGGCGGCGCCTTACTGCGGCGGATCGACCAGGTGCTGGCAAAGGCCACCGGCCTGCCCGTGATCATAGCCGAGGATGCGCTGATCTGCGTCGCGCTCGGCGCCGGGCGCGCGCTGGAGGATCCCGATTTCAACGGCGTGCTGCTGTCCGCCTAGGCGCGTGTGATCGTTCCCAATTGCTTTACCGGAAAACTTGTGCGGTATAGCGCCGCGACGGAACACGGCACGAGTCCGTGAAATGGGAGAATGACGTGACAGCCAGCCGCCGTGGCACCGTAGCCGCCTTTGCCGCCGTGACGACGTTGTTCTTCGCCTGGGGTTTCATCACCTCGCTGATCGATCCGCTGGTCGCCGCGGTGAAGGGCATCTTCGACCTGACCGACGTGCAGGCGCAGCTTTCCGCATCCGCCTTCTTCATCGCTTACGGCCTGATCTCGATGCCCGCCGCGGTGCTTGTGTCACGCCGCCGTTCGGTCCCCTCGATCATGATCGCGCTGGGGACGATGATCGCGGGCTGCCTGGTGATGCTCGTCGCCGCCAATCTCGCGGTCTACACGCTGGTGCTGCTCGGCCTGTTCATCCTGGCCAGCGGCATCACCATCCTGCAGGTCGCGGCCAACCCGCTCGCCGCCGCGCTGGGCGATCCGAAATACAGCCATTTCCGCCTGACCTTGAGCCAGACGTTCAATTCGGTCGGCACCTTCATCGGGCCGTATCTGGGCGCGGTGCTGTTCCTCGAGGGGTTGGAGGTGAAGGAGGGCGAGATCGTCACCCAAGCGGTGCGCGACAACGCGCTGATCGGCATCGATTTCGCCTATTTCTGGCTGTGCGGGCTGATCGCGATGCTGCTGGTCTTCTTCGTCCTCGCGCGCAAGACGGTGGAGGCCGCCGCGCCGGCGCCGATCCACAGCGATGCCGGAATCATCGATACGCTCAAGGAGGCGCTGTCCTCGCGCTGGGCGCTGTTCGGCGGCCTCGCCATCTTCCTCTATGTCGGCGGCGAGGTGGCGATCGGCACCCAGATGGCGTTCTTCCTCAACGCCGATTCGGTCTGGGGAACGAGCGAGGCGCCCGCGCAGCTCGGCTGGCTCGCGCGCTTCATGCAGCTCGATTCGACACCGGGCGTATCGCTGCAGGAGGCCGGCAAGGCGGTGTCGCTCTACTGGGGCGGGGCGATGATCGGGCGGATGATCGGATCGGCGCTGCTCGCGCGCTTCCATGCCGCCTGGCTGCTGGCGATCTTCACCGCCATCGCCGCGGCGATGTGCTTCTATGTCTTCGCGATCGGGGGCGTCGCCGCCGGTTTCGTCGCGCTGTCGATCGGGCTGTTCAACTCGATCATGTTCCCGACGATCTTCACCCTGACGCTCGAACGCTCGACCGCCAGCCAGGAGGCGACATCGGGATTCCTCTGCACAGCGATCGTCGGCGGCGCGGCGATCCCGCCGCTGGTCGGGCTGGTATCGCAATCGGTTGGCTATGCGACGGCGTTCGTGGTGCCGATGCTCTGCTATGTCGTGCTGTGCGTGTTCGCGATTGCAGCGAGCCGTGCGGCGGTGCAGATGCGCGAGGAGCCGGCGGCCGCCAGCATTCACTGAGAGCCAACTCTTCAGGAACGTCCATAATTGGTGGTTGGCTGCCAGTCGCATCAGGCGATCAGCTTGGCAGCTTCGCGCCCAGCTCCGGCCGGAAAGGCCGGTGGCGTCGCTTCCCAGGAATGGACGTTCCCTCGAGGCGAGTTTCCCGGCCCGCGCTACGCGCCGATGCTGGAAAGCAATTCGTCGAGCTGCTCCAGCTGCTCCGGCAATGCGGCCGCCGAGCCCTGCAGTGCTTCCTCAAGCGCCTCCCTGGACGGATAGACTTCGTGGAAATTCAGCAGCGTCTTCCCGCCCTGGTCCTCGAAGGTCACGGTCGTGACCGCGCCCTCTTCGCCCTCGTCGTTGGTCCAGACGATGCGCTCGTTCGGCACCACCTCGAGATACTTGCCGTAGAAGGCCATGGTGTCCGAACCGCCGACGCCGAATTCCAGCCGATATTTGCCGCCGGTACGGACGTCCATATCGCACGATACAAGCGAAAC
>JAESGW010000316.1_pt1 | contig 67986 bp, 110 predicted proteins | sample 9269791 | NCBI WGS metagenome assembly JAESGW01 (sample SAMN16773120, study PRJNA677053) | algae metagenome | isolation source: Aphanocapsa lilacina HA4352-LM1 and co-occurring heterotrophs from near cave... | place: USA: Maniniholo cave, near Haena, Kauai, HI | collected 2009-07-28
TTTCAAGATCGGAAAGGGCAGCCCTCTAAAGTCGGCCGTTACCGCAAGAAACAATTAATGCAACTTACTCCTGAGACGCTGAAGCACTACTCTGAGATCAGCCGCTATCACTCGGCGATGCTCTTTGATGCCGATCGATCGAGACTTTCTCTTCTCGATTTGCGCTTGCCACTTGCTGGGCGCTTCCGTTTTCCTCATAGGAACCTCAAGCACGGTAAGGGTCTTGAGAAGGGGCCGCCCGGAGTGCCTAGGAGACCGAGCGGCCATAGCCTCTCAGTCTGAGCGGCAGGCTGGTCGGCTACATGATTGTTTTATGAATGTGCGGCCACCCCGCGTTGACGTGGCTCAAACGTGCTTGTTTTCCGGCTGGGCACAGCGATCACAACGGGACACCTTTGAGTGCCGATTGAGGGGCCATGCTGCGTTTCAAGCCGGTCGTCGGCCAGTAGCCGGTAGCATTCAGCGATGTCGGAGAAACGCTTCTGTAGGACCGGTAAACTGGTTGCGTTAGCCATGTCGTCGAACTTGACGGCTCTTGCCAAGTATTCTCCAACGCTTTTATGCATGGCCGATCCCCACAGACGGGAAAAGCCCGGCATTCGCGCCGGGCGCGCTGCAACGCCTGCCGCTTTTGCCCATCGCTCACCTAAGCCGAATCAAGCCGCCGATACCTTACGCGGAGGCAATTCCGCCAGGTTTCTGGTCGTCACTATGTATGACGGCGAAACGAAGATCACGATCCCGAACCCCGTCAATCGTTTCGTTATTCGCTAGGCAGCGATAGTGATATGAAAAAGAATCCGGATGGATCGTTCACTATGTACCTTCAGGCGACGCCACCGGCAAAAGACAAAGAGTCAAATTGGCTGCCATCTCCTCAGGGGCCGTTTATATCTTCTCTTACGCAACTATGCCCCGGTTCCCGAAGCTGTTGTGGCTTTGCGAAATCCTAAGGGCTTTCCAATGCCGCCAATTGTGCCGGTCGACTAGCAACCGATCAGTTGCGCTTGCCAGTGTTTCCGCCTTGAGGGCCTTCCGCATGAGCAGATCCTGCTCGGGGCCAGGCGTTATCATTTGGCTGCTGCTCGTGCGTTCTCGGCAAATTTAAAAAGACGCTCTTCAAGCGAGGACGCGGACGGACGCGCTTACGAGTAATCAGTTCCGCAGGAACGCGGGTCGGTGTGACACGTTCGATATGAGCGCCGGAGCCGTCTCTCCCGGCGCATTGGAATGGCGGCCCTGGCCTGACCTCCAATGGGCTGGGGTCGCTCCATCACCACCAAACAGAAATGTAATCAGCAGGGGCGCCTAGGTTAAACGGCCCTGGCTAACGTGGCGGTAGCCCAGGCCGCCAACCGCGGCCACATACGCTGCCATACCTGCGGCGGCTGGATAGATTTCGGCGACCTTGGTTGTGTAATGGACCATACCGGACCTTTGCCTCCGGCGATCCATCAGCTCCAATAGGCTGATACCTCTCGTCATTTTGTGTTCAATCAGCTACCCAGCGGGTGGATTGCTCGCCGGAATCACGGCTTCACGGTTGGTTTGGTCTCTCCCTCAAGACGAGCGATAAGCGTCCAGGGCATGAGCGACAAAGATGCCGGCGCTAAGAACTATTAGAAACGCTTCAAACATGGGCGACCCTCGCGGAATAACTATCAATCTTTAACGCAATCCCCTAGTGGAGAGCCGGATGCTGTTGCACAGTCAAAATGATTCGACCGCAACACAGCGTTTCTGTTGTTACTGATGATTTCCGGCAACGGCCCTCTGACAGACATCGAGGTAATTTGCTACCCGGTCTAAAATTGTATCGCTGGGCAGAAGGCCAAAAATGGTCACTTTGCGATTTGCCGTTCCTGCCATTCTCGCTACTGCCGCCGCAGCGGGATGTTTTTCCTATCTAGTAATTGTTACCTTACCTGCACGGTTCGAAGCCGATGCCCGTTTGCTAGATGCGCGATTACCACCGGCCGTGATCTTTTCGCCGAGTGCTAACGCGCCGGCATCAACACAAATCGATCAGCCCCCAAATGCGGACGAGTTAGCGGCCGCAGCCTTTCAAAAGGCCGCCGAGGAGATTTTAAGGAGAGCACCTGACACTCGGGCGTCCGCCTTCGCCGATGAGCTACCCATCACCGGTCGTATCCCGTTGCCCAAAAAGCGACCGCTCGCACGTTGATCGACAACCACATCGCGGGGGTGACCGCGTTTGTCGAAAGGAAATGACCACTGACCGCCTTCGACATAGCCTGCCCCGGCTCTTGTTGTCATGGCAGCAGTGTTGACCGAATTACTCCAGCTGACTGAGCGCGAGTCACTGGTGCCTTTTATTCAGTAACAGCTACCGCCTCGCTCTCCTGCGACGTAAGCGCTTCTAAGTCGTTGACGCCCGACCGCATCACACCGTTGTGAAGGAAGCCCTTCTGTCTGCTCGCGAAGCAACCCTGAAAACAATTTAGGTTCAGCCTTTCCCTACTTCACGAGGGGATCTTCAAATGACTGCTTTAAAGGTCGCCACCTTCTGTATTCTCAGCGCCGGCACACTTGCCGCACCGCTTTCCACAGGCATCGGAGCCGAGGCGGCCTTAGCCTTAGCCGTAATGGTAATCATTTAGCGGTCGGCTTCCGAGCCCAGTGCCAAACGGATCTCCGGCCCTCGCCTAGGGCCTTAGCTGCTCCAGCGCAGTCTCACGGTCAAGCATACTCGGCAGAGACGCGATCGGGTCACCACGGCCCGAAAATCATGTACAGCGCGAACGCGATCACCAGGATCGCTGTGACGCCCAACAAGGCCATGTCTGTGCGGTCGTGTTCATGGATGCGCCCGTTCTGACTCAGCGCGAGTCACCGGTGCGGTGCTTCCTGGCTGGCGGCTACCACACCAGCTCTCACGCTAACGCGCATCAGCGGCCCTTTGCAGCAGCACTTCAGTCGCCTTTAGGGTTTGCCACATCACGCTCACGAACATCGAGGAAACGGCATTGCGGCACCTCGTCCATATCGGCCCGGCCGCACGCGCACCTCGACAGTCGCGTTCGCGGCGATCAATTCTGTTTCTGTGCGCGCCGCCCGGTCAGGCCGAGCCGTGCATCGGACGGCGCATCGCCCAGTCTTTGGTTACCCTGTTCGGTTGTCAGATCTAGAATCGGAAACTCGGGGAGCCTTAAAGCGCAAATCGACAGACTCCGCGAATTGGAAGTGCAGACCATCAATCATTCCGGCGGCTGAGCCTTGGGACAAGGGTTGCCGTTGAGCCGCTTGGACAGCACAGAGGGCTCGGCCGAACAGGGACGAGCAAATGCCATCGGTGAAGCGCCGCGCGTCAAAAATTGTGAATAAGTTCGGTGCAGCGCAATCCGAATTGATCGGCAAAGCCGTCGTGCTTTCCGACAGGAAGGCAGGCACGGTCGAGAACGTTTGGCTGGATGAATTGCACGGGCTTCGGATTTCCATCGCAGGTTATTGAAATGGAGCGCTACCGAGCGCGACTTCTCATCTGTGATTAGCAACGAGAGTCGGAATGGTCCTAGTCTCCACGGACAATCTGGCTTTGTGGCTTCTTGGCGGCCCGTCAGTTTCAATACACCTGCCATCAGAGTAGGCGGATCGCCTTTTGAGACGTTTGCCGAAGCCGAGAAAGCCTGTGAAAACATGCTGGCCCACCTAGCCAACTAGTGGCCGCAAGCAGCAACCGATGACCAATTATCTGATACAGGGAGGCAAAAGGCGCCTGCAGGGACGCGGCGGAAACATAGTTCGAAAGGATGATCCGCTAGCTGGTGTTACAGCTGGGACCCGCTATCGTTCGCTCAATTGTTTTATAACGTATCAGGGGTGCGGATTGGCGAGGATTTGTCTTGATTGCGCAACTCCTGTTTCGCCAGCCGCCAAAATTCAGCTTCCCGATCTTCGGGCCTGCCAGCTTGCTCCCAAAGTTGGTACGCTCGCGCTTCGATTTCCTTTTGGCTTGGTTCCGGCATCGCGGATCTCCGGGTTAGAAAAAAGCCGATTACCTACTCAGCTAGATCAATCGCAGCAGATCCTAGTTCCCCACTGGAAACTGACCCTATCTCAATAGCTGCCCGCACTGCTCCCTGAGCCGATAATGGGGGCACAGCGAGGCGCCGACCCACTCTTCGGGCGTGCGGCTGGTGGCCGCAAGGTAACAACGAGGCTGTTGTGCCGGGCCAGGCCAGCGCCCATTGCGACTCCACGATGGGCACAGCGTTCTCCTACGCGCATTCAAAACGACGCCACCGGGGCATGCCACTAAAGCCTTCCTTTACGGTAGCACTTTCTCGCGTCGAGCGAGCGACGAGCGGGCCATCCAGGCTGGCATTGGCGCACCATCCCGGTGCCTTCCACCAGCGCACGCGGCGGCCCAGGCCGCCACGGCACCTAGCAACACGGCTGTGGCGATTGAGAAAGCGAGGATGATGCTGCTGCGTCGTGACCTTGCTATTGCCGTTCTAGCGCTGCCAAGCGCGCTGTCGACCCGACGTTCCGAATCCGCCGGCGATAGACCCGTCAGAGCGCCGACCTGCTGTATCAAATAGGCACGATCGTCTGAGCTTATCCCAGTATAGCTTGAAGTCGTGAGGAGGATGCGGCCCGCTTCAGCCCGTTCGGCGCTGAGATCCACGTTGGGGGCACGCCGGGCAGCACGAAACAACCGGTCTAGCTCATAACTTAGCAGGGGCTCGGCGGCACTTGTTTGCGAACCGCTCCGCACAGGGGTTGTTCGGCTCACGGTGGCCGCCCCAAGCAGGGTTGCGAGGATCGCGCCCATGACTACGGCCAAGGCCCACGCCCCTAGACCGTGGACGCCATCGGCCCGCTCGGTCTCATCCACCACCGTATCCGCCACCGTTGCTCTAGCAACAGTCGCTCCGGCGGCTCTCATGCGTCCGGCGAGGTAACCGCCAAGGCCAAAGCTGAGGATGGCCTGAAGGATCAGGTACAGGCCAGAGAGTATTGCCAGTGCTGCGGACGCATCGCGCCAGGTGGGCGCTGTGGACGAAACGCCCAGGCCGACCGTGACGCCGAAACCAAGAAGAACCGAGGACCAAGCAGTCGCCGCGAATGCACCGAGCATGATTGGTGACCACTCCAAGAAGTGCAACCGGTTATCGTTTCGCGCCACTGGCGGGATGCTTTCCATCGTCACCTCCATCGGGTCAACGAAGGCCGAAGAAGGACAAGACCGCCAGAATCACGACTATGAGACCGACGAGATAAATCAGTCCGTTCATGAGTTTCCTCCTTGCATCGCCCCATTCACTCAAGTGTCAATCCATCGGCAAAGTTCCCGGGAACAACATGCAATCCCGACTCCATTCTTCATTATGCCGTGCTTAGCCTTCCGGCCGTCACCCTGTTGCGCGTCGATGGTGGCGTTTGCCGTAGCAGCCTGAAGGCCGCGGCAACCGATCATGCCCGGCCTGGCCCCCGGTTAGCGCGATCAGAACCTGCCAGCGAACAGATATCGCCATCCTTTTTGTCGCAATCGACTGCAGCCAGCTATCCGCATTGAAGCGCCTGCACCGGCTAGACATTCACTCGATCAAAATTAGCCCACGTTTCTTGTGGCCATCCAGCGTATCTACGGCTGCGAACAGACGCTTCCGTTCGACCAACCATGGCTGGTAATCCGAATTAACGTCGGACGAAGACCAAATCGCCATCTTCGAGATAGCCGCCAATCGGCGAATGATGTCCGACGCCCGCGCCAAATATCTGCTCGCGACTGAAGTTTACGATATAGCGTCGGCCCGGATCGTTGGAGCGACGCATATGTTCGCGAAATTGGTCTTCATTGAGATCGCGCAGGACCGTACCTTTCCGGCGTGTGTTGGCCCGGGCGACTTCCGCAAGCTCGTCCAGTGTGAGGCCCAGAATGCATATGCCGGTCCAGCAGCGACCGGTGCCGGCCAGTACCTCTCCCTCTGTGCTCGCTCCCTCCCCAAGGGAGCGATACGCATTAGCGATGGCGGCAGGTCCACAACGCGACCCATTGACTGCCAGCTAACTTTTCTCTGGAACGTAGCGGCCACAGGCAGTCGCCATGCTCGGTCTATTAGCTCCGGTGTGCGTGTCACCGACGGACGGTGGTGATTGACCGGTAGTTTGCTAAGCGGGCTAACCCATCGGCCGCCGAAATCGTCGAACACGATCGGACGCCAAAAATCGTGGGACGGATCCACGATTGGAGGTTCCCGCGGCGGCTTGGTGGCGATCCATTGAGATCAACGGGACGGCTCCCGCCTCCTATTCAAATCTCCCTGGAAAGCGCCGTTCCGGCAGTCCGAAAACGAACTGCTGCAAATTTGGTTGCAAGGAGAACTATCCGCGACCTTCCCCATGCTGTTCAGGTGCTCTGTGGATGTGCTCGTATTGCATCTATGCAGGGTCAATTGGCGGAACGGGAAATCAAAGTGACCGTCGTTATCGTCCCGTCCCACTTCTATCTCCTTCCATCTAGGCGGATGACACGCCACGCTACCCCAATCGCTGAAGACAAGTTGTGATTGGCTTCATACATGAGATTGTTCATCACATCCAAAATCTTGCAGGGATCAAGTATGAATGTCCAATGGCGAGAGAGAAGCCAGCCTACCTGGCTCAGGATAAATGGTTAGCGCAGTTCGGGTTGAGTCTTGAGAAGGAGTTTGAGGTGGACATGTTTACGGTGGTGGTGTCCTCCGCGTGCATCTACTGACGAACGACTATCGATTCCGTTCGGTTCGATAATATGTTTAAGCCCCTCGCCGCCCTTGCAACTATCTTAGCGCTTTTGGCATTGTTTCGGGAGCAACAGCATCAGCTTACGCTGTTGCCGACGGCACCGATGCCGGCGCCACTAATCCCTTAATCGCCTCGTGATGTCCTTAAGTGAGCCGCATGGGTTCAGACACGTGAAGCGCCAGCATTACCTCGTCACTAGCATTGTTGTCGCTGCGGTCCTTCTTGGCGCTGGGGCTCTTGTCATTGGCCAGTCCCACGTGCCGACACAAGTCATCGCGTCGCTCTCGATCCTCGCGGTTTCTCTCGATGGCTGCAATCGTCTCTGATGTCTCAAACTCACCTTCTTTGACGCTTGCTAAGCTCCGGTCCGACTCCACCCGGTGTTGAACCAATCCCACCGTGTAGGCGCCGTGTAGCGATGCCAAACTTGTTTCAGGATCGCATTCTTGTGAGCTGGTCGGCAGGCTGCTGCACGTGCTTACAACCGCTAGCAGGGCAAAACCGTATCTCATGATCCGCTCCTTCCTGCCCGCTGAAATCAACGGTCTGCAGCGGCAACGGTTCCGATGAGGGGCAGCATGGCTATAATGGGCCAAATTATCGGGCCACACGCGACACATTTCTTCGTCCTCGAAGTGGGCGCCTTATGGTTGGCAATTAGGGAGCTAAGCTGGCAGCTTGTCTGGACCGACGATTGATAAATTGAGCATCTTGGTGAGCCCGCTAAGCAGAGGTAGCGTGGCGTTATTGCTGCCGAGCAAGGAAGGCGATGATTTTTTTTCGATCGTCGCTTGATGCGAGACCACCATACGGCTTCATGTTGTTGCCGGGCACGACCTCATCGGGCTTTGCAATGAAGTGATCGAGCTTCTCCTCATCCCAGACGAAGTCTGCCTGCTTCATCGCGTTGGAAAACGCATAATCGGGCAGCGACCCTGCTTTCCGTCCAACAATCTTGTACAGGTTGGGGCCTAACCGATTGTCCCCTCCCTCACCAAGTGGCACGTACGACAGGCATTGTTGAAGGCCTGCTGCCCCGAATCGCTCTCGTTGCCTTGCGGCGCCTGAGCCAAGGCCGCCGGCAATGAAAGCACGCACGTGATTCCGCTCAATGCACTTATCAAGAAAACCCAGTTCCGGCGGCACATATGTAACTCTCGCCACTAACGCCAGCTGCGCTGGCAAAACCTCGTGAAAACGATCTGGTCAAGCTTAGGACGCGAGAACGGTAGATAGTCCAGCCGTCTGTGAAACTGTACATCAACATCGGCAATCATGTTCCATGACGGCCGTCCTGACTACAGCGGGCTCTGCATGAGCAACGTCCATTCCTGGTTGGTAGTGCTGCCAGCCACTGCTTTCACCGCAACCTCCTGCACCGAAACATTTGCCGTACCACCCATCCCGATCACCCGCGATGCTGCGTAACTCAGATCAATAATCTTCCCGGTCCGACGTGCAGGTCCGCGATCATTTATACGGACCCGTACGGACCGGCCGTTCGCTAGGTTAGTGACCTTTACATAGCTTCCCATCGGTCGGGTGCGATGAGCCGCGGTCATCGCAGCTGCATCGAATCGCTCACCGTTTGCTGTATTGCGACCATGGAATCCATCTCCATGTCCATAATGAGAAGCCTGTCCCTGCTCAGCCGAGACGTGGGATGATGCAACACACAACGCAAAGACTACAACGGACCGGATCATGTCGATCACAAAGGTCGTGGTTGAATTTTGACACTAATGCCTGACGTGCAAGACTGTTCCCGAGTGTGCTTCGGGATTGGATTGACGGGCGAGTTTCTTTCGATCGCTCAGGCTAGGCGGCCATAGTGCGCGCCTTACTCGGTTGAAACTACGCGCCCCAGCGCCTCATTCGGAACGATAAACGATCGGCGAGGTTATCTTTATGTGCCAGTTTTTCTCCTGGCACCTCTTTGCGTCAATGGCCGGCCTTAGCGTCGGGGGGCCCTCTGAGTTGCGCGTAGTGAGGAATGAGCGCCAATGCGCGAAGGATATTTCGACGAACCGCAAGGGCACGCACGAAGCCCGCACGTCCAGCCCGCCCACGCTCCCTTTAAGTGATCCTCTCCCTTGGAATGGCCGCCGAGATCCGGTCGGCGTCAGAGATTTTCTGAACTTGATCGCGCCGAATGGTTTGGCATCAACGAGGCGCAGGCAACGATTTTGAAAAGGGCAAGCGGTTTTTCTCGACCGTCTCCTGTCTGTGATCGTTAACAGTTAAGTTTCCAGAAAACATTTCCCGAGCTTTCAGTCGTCGGGGCAGGATACAGGAGCAGCCCATGAGCCTTTCGGTTGATTGGAATTCCGTCTTCCTGCCGGCAATAGGGCTTGCAGAGATCGTGGTCCGCGGAAGTCTTATGTATCTTGGGCTGTTCGTCATCATGCGCTTCATGGCGCGACGGCAGGCGGGGCACTTCGGACCCGCGGACCTTCTCGTCATCGTCCTGATCGCCGATGCCGCCCAGAATGGGCTAGGAAAAGAGTATAGCTCGGTCACCGAGGGTCTCGCGCTCGTAGTTACGATCGTAGCGTGGGAGTATCTTCTGGACTGGTTGGCCTGGCGCTTTCCCGCGACGCGGCCGTATCTCAAGCCTGCCAGTCTTACCCTTATTCGCGACGGGAGGTTAGTTCCTCAGAACCTGCGAAAGGAAATGATCACCGAAGACGAACTGAAATCGCAGCTACGAGAGCAAAGTGTCGAGAGCTACGACGACATCAAGCTCGCTACCCTCGAAGGTGACGGCCGGCTCAGCGTCCTGAAACGAAATTAGGCGTAAGGAATGTGGCTTGGCCACCAATCGAGGAACGCCGCTAAGAAGAGCGGTGCGACGCTCCGCCGCTATGGCAAACGCTCCGACCCGAGCCATTACTTTTTTGAATTTCAGGTCAAGGCGTCCGCGATACAATGCGATCTCTAATCAAAGTCTCTTAAGTGGGAACTTATTTGGCGCAAACAGTTAGGAACATTGTTGGCTCCTCTGATGTTGCATTGCACATAGAGGACGTTTCCCTTGTCCAAGACCGAAAAAGCCAAGACGCCGCATAACGGAACGCCATCGCCACGGCCGACGATGCCTCACTCGTTTGACTGGGGCTCAAGCTTAGAAAGCCCTCGCTCACTGCTAAAATGCTTGGCTTGTCGGGAACGCCTCTAGCAGTCTGCTGAAAAACGCAAAGAATTGGCTGTTTTTTTCTATTGCGGGGTCGGTTGTTGGGATAGCGCGCTCGGGAGTTTGAGGCCTGGGTCGGCTACGCTGCAACCAGTTTGGGGATGCGGGTCAGATTATAGGCGATCAGATTAAGCAGGAAGTCGGCGGCGACGCGAGCGATGCCGCGATGTTTGGTCTTGCGCATGGTGCCGTGCTGCTTGCCCCATCCAAAGATGCACTCGACCATCGCCCGGCGCGATTGCGACATGCCGTACCCCGGATGCCGCGTGGTTCGTTCGTCGATGGCGCTGTTGCGGTTTTGGTGACGGCCTGATTCTGCGTCACATGCGGCGTCACGCCGATGGCACGAAGATTGGCGACATGATCGGCGGTATCGTACGCCTTGTCCTCACCAGCCGTGATGCGGCGGCCTGCGGCCTTGCGTCTTGCCTTCAGCATGATCTCCGAAGCCCGGCGCTCGGCGGTGCCATTGGCATGCGTGACCCTGCCGGCCACCGCCAGCCCATGCCGGTTCTCCATGGTGGCGTGACCCATATAGCAGAGCTTGGCCTCCCGCCCGGCCGCCTTGCGATAAAGCCTGCTGTCCGGGTCGCTGGTACTCGCATGGGTGTCGTTCTTGCGCTTCTGGCCGTGGAAGTTGGCGCCATCATCATCGTCGCCGCTGCCGTCCTTGGGGCGAAAGCTCTTCTGTGAAGCCCAGGCTTCGATCAGCGTTCCATCCACCGAGAAGTGCTCGTCCGACAGCAGTGGCTTGACCTGCGGATGGTTCAGAAGCCTGGTCATGAACTTCGTGAACACATCGCCGTTCTGCAGCCGTTCCCGGTTCTTGGTGAAGGTGGTCGGATTCCACACCGGATCGTCCGGCGACAGTCCCACGAACCAGCGGTACAAAAGATTGTAGTCCAGTTGCTCCATCAACTGGCGTTCCGACCGGATGCCATAGAACACCTGTAGCAGCAACGCGCTCAGTAATTGCTCCGGTGGCGTCGAGGGACGCCCTTCGCTCGCGTAAAGCTTCCCCAAGTCACGGTTCATCCCGCTCAGTACATCGCGGACAAGTTCCCGGATCTTCCTCAGCGGATGGTCCGCAGGCACTCGCGCCTCTGGCGAGATATACGAAAATAGCCCGCCCTGATCCGCAAAAGCGCCCCGCATGCCGAGCCCCCACGATTCATGTTGCGTGATTGAATCATCAACCGCAGGCCCTGACGAGGCCTTTTTCAGCAGACTGCTAGTGTCGAAGCGCAACGGCATGCCAATAGGCTGCCCTCCCAACCACCTCGCTCAACGGGGTCGTGAGCCTAAGAATCCGCCGGACCCCAACTTGCCGCGACTCAGCCTTTCAAGTCCGGAGCGAAGAGGGGTTGAGGTGACCCAAGAGTTGGAACCCAGGCCCAAATGGAACGTTGGCGCCGCAGTTATTCAGCGACAGGAGCGAACATGTCACGTGGATTGCCATCAATGACGGCGTTGTTGGGCTTGCTCGCTCTGGCAGGTTATCAAAACAGGGACAAGTTGGCGGAGTTGCTCAAGGGAGCCGGTAGCAAAGATACTCAGCCTGGCGCCAACACTCCGCAAGGGCCGCTGGGAGGTCTCCTCGGCAGCTTAAGCGGTGCCGCCGCGGGAGGTGGTGTTGGCGGCCTCTTAGGGGGCGGACTCGGAGAACTGCTGGATCGGTTCAAGCAAAACGGCCAAGGGGATGCGGCGGAGTCTTGGATCAACAAAGGTCCCAATAAAGAACTTCCCCTACCCCAGCTAAAGCAAGCCATTGGCTCAGATGTGCTAGCCGAGCTTGAGCAACAAACCGGGCTGTCGCAAGAAGAACTCTTGGCGCGGCTTTCCCGAGAACTCCCTTCGGCCATCGATCATTATACGCCCGACGGCCGTATTCCCGCCTAACATTCAGCAAGGACATGACATGGGTATTTTGTGGACCGTTATAATCGGTTTTCTCGCAGGTGTGATTGCAAAATTCATCATGCCTGGAGACAATGAGCCGACCGGCTTCATCCTCACGGCTATTCTCGGAATCATCGGTGCGTTTGTTGCGACGTTCTTAGGACAGGCGCTGGGATGGTATCGGCCTGGAGAAGGTGCCGGACTGATCGGTGCCGTGGTTGGCGCAGTTATCATTTTGCTTGTTTACGGGATGGTTGCCGGGCGTCGACGGAGCATTTAAGGCAGGCAGGCATTTCCACAAGGTTGGCGCTTTCAGCCACACGCCTCGCTCGCGCGTGATGCAGCAGCCTCGGGATCGAGGCCCTCCCCTTGGAAGATCGAAGCCATGAGGTATTTGAACTGGATCGATTTGCTCAGTCCCGCAGCGGCGCTCCCGTTGATAGCGATCCTTTTTCTTTTAGCCAGCATCTTAGGCTGGTACGTAGGCGGCCTAATCCAATGGCTGCGGCGCTGACAAGCTAAGGTTATTCACCCCTGTGTGCGGCCCCGGGGCACGGTCATCAGGGTAGCCACCTGTCACCTTCAATGCTACGGCCTACTGTTAAGATACCCGCCGTAACTAACCCTCGTTGGGCAGCTGTTGCGGCCGGCGGGGTGCCCCTACCTTTTTGTGAAGCCGCTCCTTCGGTTGGGCCGAGCGGGGATGACTGAGTATTAATCAGGCTGAAGCCGCCGGTTTTTCATCGGCATTGATCGGTCAACGTGCGGCGGTCTTGAGTGCTATAGTTCGCTAAGCTCCTTCGATTCTCTCGCGGCAATACCGCGCCGTTGACGGCGATCGATGAGGCGCATCATCGGGGTGACGGTCACACCATGCAGCACAATTGAGATAAGTACCGTCAAAGTAGCTGCACTCCAAACGACATCGATTTTCTCAAAGTTCGATTTTTGAAAGGCGTATGCGAGATAGTAGATCGTACCCAGTCCACGAATTCCAAAAAAGCTGATGACGGCCCGCTCCGTTGTGGGACAGGCCAAGCCGGCTAAGCAAACCCAACCCGCTATAGGCCGCACGACGAAAATTGCCAACAAGGCGTAGGCGACAGAACTCCACGTCAGTGAATTCAGAATCCCGCCGCCAGTAATGGCACCCCCGAGCAAAACCAGCGCAATCATCATCAATAGACGTTCCAACTGCTCGGAGAAATCGTGAAGCGTCTGGTGATATTTGTGATTTCGCTCTGCCGCCCTTAAGGCCAGGCCTGCAACAAATACTGAGACGAACCCGTAGCCATGTACTACTTCTGCAATGCCGTAAACGGAAACCGTGATCCCCAGCGCAACAAATCCATCACCGGTGCGCGAGAGCTTGGATCGGTTAGGCATGCGAAACACAAGCCAACCCAAAATGTAGCCAAGCAGACCCCCAACCCCAATTCCAATGGTCAAACGCCACATCACGTCAACGGCGATCCATCGAACAAACCAAGGCTCGTCCATGTCGCTCGTCTGGGCCAATGCAATTGCACACATGATGAATGGGAATGCCAGGCCGTCATTCAAACCAGCTTCCGATGTAAGCGCGAAACGCGCGTCATCTTCTTCGCCTGATTTCGGTGGGCCTACCTGAACGTCGCTTGCCAAAACTGGATCCGTAGGAGCAAGGGCGGCCGCTAAAACTAAAGCAGTTGCGACGCTCAAACCCAACAGCACTTGACCAAGACAAACGAGTATTAAGATTGTGGCTGGCATTGCTACCGCAAGCAGGCGCCATGTCATCATCCAGGATTGCCATCCAACTTTCCGGTCGATCTTGAGCGCCGCTCCCATCAGGGAGATGAGGATTACAAGTTCGGTGAATCGTTCCACGATTGTAAGGTCGGCGGGGGGAAGTGCGGCGATGTTGATCTGAGGCGCAAAGATTAGGGCCCCGAGTGCCACGCAAACGATAGGAAGAGATAATGGCGCCTCACTAAGGACCATCGGCAGCCATGCCGTCAAAAGGACCAACACACCAAAGCCGATCAGGAGAAAGACGTAAGATTCAGGCAAATGTTGCTCCGTGAACAAATGGTGCAAGCGATGTTTCGCAGCGCGCCAAAGGACGCTTTTTCTGAGCGCTGCTTGAGCTAGGATAATTGAGACAGCCTGCTCCCTCTTGGCCAGGCCGTGGAACTTTCATGAACCTGGTCCGTTACCGGAATATATTCATTTTTTCCGGAGGAATATCATGAAGAACTTCGTTGCTATCGCGTTTCTGAGCACCGCGCTCGTCAGCGGTGCGGCCATTGCCCAGACTGCTCAGCCGGCCGATCGTGCTGGGCCAGCCGCGACCAAGAGCCCGGCAAGTTCCGAAAAGATGATGCTCAAGGGTAAATGGCGCGCGTCCAAGCTCATGGGTCTTGATGTTTACAACGAGGCCAACGAAAAGCTCGGCGACGTTAATGAGCTGATTTTGGACAAGGACGGCAAGGTGAGCGCCGTGGTTATTGGTGTTGGCGGCTTCCTTGGTATGGGTGAGCATGACATCGCCGTTACCATGGACAAGCTAAAATTCGTCGAGGAACCGGTACGCACCAGCTCCACTGCGCCCGCGACCACGACGCGCGAAACGACAACGGGCACTTCCACGGCGCCGGCGACCACCACCACAACAACGGCCACCACGGTGCGCAGCACTGACGCCAATGATTGGACGCCAGACCATGCCGTGATGAGCGGTACTAAGGAGCAGCTCAAAGCGCTGCCACAGTTTAAGTATTCAGACTATAACTAACCCTGCAAAGAAAAGGCCCCACTCCCGGTGGGGCCTTTTATTTTCTCCCGACGCTACTCCCGGATCCTACTTTGCAGTCGCCAAACAGCAGTGACTCATAGCCATCCGGCCACGCTCTCGAACCGTGTCCATTCCCAATTTTTTACCGTATCCAAAGGATTGCTAGATTTGGGATTGTCGGTCGTTAGTCCCAAACGGCTGCAAACTTTTTGGCTACAGCGAGCGCACTCCGTTCGTCAGTTTCCAGCGCAATCTTTTGCGCCAGCATGACATCACCCGCGACTAACGTCCCGCGGGGAACAAAACACCAGCCGACTGCTGTCCTTCCACGCGGGTCCATCTCGCGTATGTTCATCGCCGTACCGTAAAGGATACGATAGTGCTTGCCGCTTTGACGACCGATAACGTCGAAATAGCGATGAGACTCGTATTGCGCTAATTGTTCGGGCGACAGCCATTGCTTTAGCAACCTGATGCCGCGCATTTCTTCTTGGGTGTAGCCCGCTTCCAAGTACCAGTTTCGAAGGGCTCGTGCCCGACCAGCAGCAATCGCTGTGATTCGCCTAAATCGATCCAGGTTCAGTAAACTTCGGAACATAACGCTCAACGTTTTCCGGTGCCCGACAACCGCAACTGCTCTTCCAGTTCATGCACCAATCTCTGAAGTCGCTCCTTGGTGAGTGGATCAAGCGCCAAGTCCGCGATGCGCCTCGCCTGTTCTAACCGGCGCTCCAGTTCTTTGCGGTTGTTGCTTTCGGCCATGGCTGCTCCGTCAAATAATGACGAAGGAGCGCCCTGAATAGTTTCATTTCATGGTGTTTTTATCTTTATCCTCGAAGACAGCGACCTTTCTGTCTAACTGCCAAAGCTCAACGTCGTGCCCCACAGCTAACCGCTGAGCATGCTCAATGGCCTCGGCATCGCCCGCGCAAACCAATGGAACCACGTCGCAAAAGCTTCCATCGGTACCAACCAAGTAAACGCGATAATCGGCCATGGCGTACCCCACCGAAGTAAGTTCGGACGCTAAGTTCGGGAGGAATGTGAAGCAAGTTAACATGATGCGCGTAGCTAGGTTCGCAGTCATCTGATGCCGAGATGCAACAGTGCACGAGACCTGATTGGCAGATTAGCAATCGCTCCTTAGGCCGCCGCTATCGAAACCGGGACCCTAAGGGGGCCGGCTAACGAGGGGCACATCAGTTCAATCGGTCGGCTCGGCCGCCTGAAAACAGGTCTAGGGCGATCGAGCAAAGCAGCTATTGCTTTTGATGCGCCAAAGGCCCCTGGCCGGCCGAGCTGGGCTATCCACCATCAGAGCCGCAAGGAACGTTCATTTGAGCCTGCCGTTTAGCTTCAAGCTTTCAAAGGAGGATCTGATGGCCAATGAAGAAAGAGAGACAATCGCCTTGATCGGCAGCGACAAGTTTGAGGGCACTGCGGTTTACGGAGCGGATGACAAGCAGATCGGTTCGATCGAGCGCGTCATGATCGACAAACGGTGCGGACCAGCTCTGCGGCAATATGCTTTGCAGGATACTTTTGGGCCATCCTTTAAAGTTTCGCCATATTTTCGGCTGACCAGCGCCTGCGCTTATTTTTCGGTCCTCCTCTACGGGGCACCGAAGAAACAATCAGGAACAAAAGGAAGGTTCCTCGCAGTAGTTTCGACTTTCGTCACGCCCAGCGATTGCAGCCGCATCTTTCAGCAAAAACGACAACTGGGCCGGCTGTACCCTGTGACGGAGCTAGGTATGCGTGGGACCAATTGGACGCCGTCGATCGTGCCGGCTGACGGCGAAGATACGGTTTATTTTTTTGGCTGACATTTCGGGCAAATCGGCCGCGCGTGGCGAGAATCGGACTACGACGCCACAGATTTGGAGACCATCATCCAGTACCTTCTTTCGGGCGAGTACAGCTATCCGCGTAGTCGCCTTCATACGGCCGAACGCTGGTCTGAAGCGTATCAGAGGACGTTGCCCAAGAATTGCGACGGCGCTGCGACCTCCAAATGCGCGAGCCTCCTCCAACGATATCGAAGCACAGGATCGCCGGCAATTGACTCTGCGGCCGGTCTAATGCGGCGAGTGCTCGATCTCGAAGGAGTTGCTTGACCTGATCGGCGTTGTTGCTGATGCCAGGTTGCCAATTCTTCAAACGACGCACTTTCCGTCGGCTCCAGATCTCGCATAGGAATGCGCTCATATCAGGTAGAATCCTAGCGAAACATCCATTCAGATTTGCAGTTTCTAATTTTCTGCCTGTTTTTCCCGAATGCACAGCGGTCATACATTTGCCCCTTGCATTCCGAACCGCGCCATTCCTGTCCGCCGGAATGGCTCCATGAAGTGAAATACTATGCATCGCCCGAGCAGCCATGGCCGAAGGGTGCGCACCTCGCCTGAGCCCCAGCTCAACACCTCAGTTTTCTGGCTCGAACTCGGCAATCTTGCGGCTTTCAAGCCATAGCTCCACCGCCTGGCCATCCATTAGTTGCCGATCGCGGTTTTTAGCTTCCTCGTCGTCAACGCAGATAACGTTTAGTCGGCTCTGAACGTGCCCGTCGTTGCTCATGATATAGACGTAGTAGCCGGGCATGGCATCACCTCAGCGTCTTCAGGACCGGAGACGAAAGCCAATCGTTCACTTGGATGGCAGTTTCTATCTGACTGATTTTTTGGATCAGCTCATCCCTCTTTGGACCTCGCGCAGTTTTCAGCCGCGCTGTTATCCGGGCCTTTTCGGCCTCGAGCTGATCGACAAAGGAGTGAGGTTTAGATCGACGACGTTGCTGCATTGCAATCCTCCAGCTTACGGGTCCTAATCCGTAGGGTTCAGCGGGATAACCGCGCTTCAACATCTACTACAGTTGCGGTTCTGGTTTGCATCCGTCTAATTGCGCCACGGCTTGGCGGCGCGATGCAGGCAGGCTAAACGGAAACATCTTTCGAGAAAGTGCTTCCATGGAAGCCTGCTCTTCACCTAGACGGCGCTCAATGTAAGCGCATTCGATATCCGAAAGCTGGGTGGCGAGCAGCCTACGGTACCTATGCACATTGTTGCGATGAGCACGCAAGCGAGCCAAATTCTCGTCGATCATCATCGATTTCTCCCTTGATCCAAGCTTCATGCAGCGATCGCACGTTCGGTTGATCGCAACCGATAGGGCTTTCCGCCGGGAGGGTTACGAGGACCGCCGTCCAATTCGCACAAGGCCTCTAGGATTTCGTCGATTGAGACCGGCCTCTTCAGTCCGGCAGGCGAGCGCATCGATGGGCAGGATGCTATCGCAGATGCATCGGACGCCCATGAAGCAAGAATGGCGCGCTTCTCGGCCATCGTCAGCCCGGCATGGTCCACGACATCCTTTGGGTGGTCGAACACTGTGCCCGGGTGCAGGAGCGCATCGAAATCGAATACGTTGTCGTGAGCGGTCGTCGGCCGCATGGTTCCCTCCTTTGATTGACGAGGCAGCCGCGGCTCACTTGCGCGGCTGCCGATCAAGCCACGGTTTAAGCGGCTTTGGCTTCTAGCTGCTTCTTTGCGTTGTTCGCCGGCAAACCGTTGATTGCGATTCGGCGCGGCTTCATGGCTTCCGGGATTTCCCTTACCAGCTCAATCTTGAGCAGGCCGTTGTCGAACCGGGCGTCCTTCACCTGCACGTAATCTGCGAGGCTGAACTGGCGCTTGAAGTGTCGGGTCGAGATGCCTCGGTAAAGGAAGTCGCCCTCAGCCTTGTCGGATTTGCTGCCTTCGACGGTGACCACGTTCTGCTCGGCCGTGATCGAGATGTCGTCGGGCGCGAAACCCGCAACTGCCAACGAAATCTGGTAAAGATCGTCGGCCAACCGTTCGATGTTGTAGGGAGGGTAATTATCCTCACCGGCCCGCTGGGCCAATTCCGCGAGGTCAAAAAGGCGATCAAAACCAACGGTCGAACGCCATAGGGGAGAGAAGTCGTAAGTGCGCATAGCCAAATCCTCCATAGAGCAAGATGGTTACGAGCGGCACCGGACACGACCGGTGCCCGTCTCTGGTCCGGGCCCATCAGGCACCCGGACGCCACCCTTCGGTGGCGACAAAAGAATTAGCAAAGTCGTTTTTGGTTTCAAGGGGGGGCCAAAAAAATTTTAGGCTGCCTCACTGTGGCAAATCCTTGCAGAGCTTGATCAAGATCATGGCCGTCGAACCGACTGCCACTACCTCCGGGCAGATAAACGGCAACTCTTCGAGCAGGCAGACAAGGGCGGCCCGGATACGGAAAGTTCTTTTCACATGCGCGAAGCGCCAGCCTACCACACCCATCGGAGATCTCCATTTGTCCCCAGCAGCAGCAGCCGACTGATTTCCTACGCGCAGCGAGCCGCCGCTAATCACCAATTCGGGTGTTCCCTGCATCAAGGTGAAGGAAACCTTGCGAATTCGCTGGTCAGGTTCAGGAGGGAACGGCCGGCAGATCTGCCCGTCGCGACAGCCACGGGACTCCCCTCCCGAAGTCTGGGGCGGGCTTTGGGCTCAAAGGCAGAGGAAAGGCGCAGGTCACGGTCTGGGTAGGACGCCGGGTCTCACTTCAACTGTAACGTGAACTGTAACGTGCCAAGTGTGCGGGACATCTCCACCCTATAGCAAATGTTGATGGATCAGGTGGCGCGACCAAACAAAACGGCACCCAGTCTGGGGATAGACCGAAGCCGTGGGTGCCTTGGAGTGCAACGTCCGCTCTGGTGTCCAATCCTTTGGGACAAGTAGCGTGGTTTTCTGGCCTCCGAGCCAACTGAATTTTGGTAGGGCGGCTGGTAACCAACAAACAATTCTCACGCAGAGTCGCAAAGCGAACAGACGTTGCCGCATTTTCCTGCTTCAATGTTCTGGTTTACAGTACTAGTTCATATTTGCGCATCGCCTGGCGGCCCCTCCAAGACGCTGGGCTTTGCGCAGTGGCGCTGAAGATCTAGCAAAACAGTCGCCATTGCCAGAATAATTACCGCCGTGCGTCCTCCCGACACGGCGTCACCCCCTCATACCGGTTCAAGTGAGCGAGTCCTTGAAGACTCGGCGCTCGCGACGCCTCAATTCGCCTTCTTGTTCAGTCCAAGGCTCTCTACCACCTTCCGTTCTGACTCGATCTGCTCGGTGACGAACTTCCGGTAGTCGGCTGTGCTCTTGTAGTTGACCACCATGTCGTACTTGGCCAGGGTCTCGAGCAGAGCCGGTTCCTCGATCGCCTTCTTGAAGGCGTCATGCAGTTTGGCGACGACCCTTGGGTCCATCCCCTTCGGGCCGGCGATACCGAATGGCGAATCGAACACGAAGGGATAGCCGAGCTCCTGCATGGTTGGCACGTCGGGCCAGTTTTTCGATCGTTGCGCAGTCCAGATCATCAGCAGGCGCAACTTGCCGGCATCCACCAGCGCCTTCCATCCGGCGCCGTCGGCCTGCAGTATCGTGTGCTGGCCGAGCACCGCCGCGTTAGACTCGGCATTGCCCTTGAATGGCACTTGTGTGAACTTGACGCCCGCTTTGGCCGCGATCTGCTCCATGCCGATGTGCAGCGACGATCCGGCACCCGGCGTGGCGTAGGTCACCTTGCCGGGATTGGCTTTGGCGTAGTCGATGACGTCCTGCCATTTCTTGAACGGTGTATCGACATGGGTGGTGACGCCGAACGTATAGCCCGTGAGGTGGACGATATAGCTGAAAATCCTTTTCCGCATCCCATGACGCCTGCTGCATCAGCGGCAGCCGGAAAACGGTGATCGGTATCTGCGAGATGGTGTAGCCGTCCGGCTTGGCGGATGCTGCCATAGTTGCGGGGCCGACCGCGCCGCTGCCGCCCGCCTTGTTGTCGATCACGATCGGTTGGCCGAGATGTTTTGCGGCTGCGTCGGCTATAGCGCGCATTGCAATATGCCCGATGGAATTCCTGATTAATCTTTTCGTTAAAACGGACGGCAAGCAACTGCGCTGCAGCATCATCTGCATCTTGATAAATTACCCGGCTGCAGAGGACCGCCAGTGGGATGCGGTCGTCGCCCTTATCAGCCTGTCGCTGGCAAAGTACCCGGTGCGAAGCCAATAATCGCAAGGCGGTGCGACCGCTGACGAACGGCGAGTGACGGCGGACCGTATGGGGTACGGGGGCGATCAATCCCATTGTTTAAAAAGTCGCCTGCACCTGCTCTATTACGACGAAAGGAACGCGATCGGTCGAGCGGAGTTAAGTGGAACCATGAGCCGTCTCATGCGTTGCGGAACCAGCGAAGGGAGCCCATGCGTCGCGTTAGACTGGTGATAGCAGATCGACGTCCCATTGTTCTGCAGGGTTTTTGCATCGCTGTTGGGAGCTCAGCCCGATTTTCCCACTGGCGCTTTTCCGCAGCGGGATAGTTGATCATCACGCGGTTCGCGCCGTTCGCCCGGTTGCAGCGATTGTACCAGATGCGGTCATTGCGAATGCTGGACGACGAAAAAATCCGGCGTCACCCGTTTATAGATGATGCCGGGCGGCGGGTTTTTCTTCGCTAGGAATGTGGCGGAAGGCGGAACAGGGCGACGCTTTTTTACCTACGAAGATCGTGACCGGCATCTCGACGCTGGTTCCCGTGCTCGGGATCGCATAGCGCCGCCATTCTGTTTCGCCAGCAAGTGCGAGCGTTGCAGTCAGGGCCAAAGCCAAGGCGGTGTACAGCCAGTGCGCGCGCATGAGACGATCTCCGGGTCGGGTCGAGAACAATTCGATCCGCGCAGCAATCGTTCCTGGGGTAAGAGCGTCTGCGAGCGGGCACGTAATAGTCGTGCAGAGTCGGGCGTTTACGACTAGAAAAGGCCGCCGACGGCGAGATAGCACAATCGCTAAGCCCCGCCCCGTCGATTACTCTGCTCGGAGGGGCAGTTAGTGGACCGCGGAAGCCGAATGTTGCACACGCGAAGTCGGGCAGGCCCACCTCGGTGAAGCTCTAATGCCGCTCGTGCGGAGAGCTTACCCTTCTAAGGGTAAGTCCCGCGCCGAACATTTCATGTGCATCGCGGCTCCAGGCTTGCTGATCTTTAGGTGTGCGCAAGTGACCTTGCGCAGAAGACAATATGAGGAGCCGGAATGGCACTTGTCCCCCGGTGCACGGAATACGATTGCGGGTGTCCTTTACGTCGCCGGTCGCGGCATACGTCGTTCCAGCGATTCAACGCAAAAATAGAAACATAGATTGCCGCTCGAACCTTTTCTCTAAATGCTGGTCTAATCAGTATGGGCTCATCGCAAGAAAGGGCGGAACTGGAAGCTAAACTCGCAAGGTGTCGAGATCTCGCAAGAGAGTTTAGGGAAGGCCCCACGGCCGACATGATCCGCGATCTAGAGACTGAAATATGCGAAAGCCTACAAAGACTGGCAGACGCAGCAGATCTTGCCGACCCCGCCGATGACCTCGAAAACGGCCCCCTGCCGCGTCATGGAATGGGCGGCCGGCGCTTGCGATGAAGGTAACGCGACAGGGGCCCGCCTGGGCACGGCTTCGACCTCGTGCTAGAGTTTTCCGGCTCACTGGAAGAGCCGCGGAACGCCGGGAAGCTCAACGCCCGGATCATAAGAACGTGCCCTCTCAGCTCGTAATTTCGGGCGGGCTGGGCGGCGGAAGCCCGTAATCACATGCGCGTTTCGCCGCTAGCGTTCGATACGCAGCAGCCTGCCTCAACAGGTCGTCCCGGAACTTCGTATCCTGCTCGCCGGCCGCAAGTCGTTCGAGGCTGAGGGCTCGCTCAAGGTACTCGGTCAGCAATTTCATGGCTGCTATTATGACCGCGTGCCTTCAAAGGTCTGTCGCTTCGAAGCAACATTGCCAACATTTCCTGTTCAGCCCACGACAAAGGTCCACGACTGCAAGTAGTCCAGCAAGTCCGTACGATTCGCTGTCAGAAATCGAAAAAAGGTAACCGGGGCCGGTCCCGCGGCTTTCGAAGAAAAAGATCGAGTGCCTTCGGCTGAATTCTGTCAAATCGCTTGCGGAAAAATCAGCGAACCGCTCTCGCCCAGAACTGACCGGCCGCCCGCCGGCTCAGCATGACGCGCCCGCCCGTGCGACCATTAGCGGCGCTTAGCGTGCAGGCAGACTCAACCACTGAGGCACGTCATCGGCGGCTTCTGTGCGACCACCAAATACGTGCAACTCTAAGTCCAGCCGAAGATGATGCCACCGATTATCATAAGAGCAGTAAAGCCTAGGCCCGCGAGAATCCAAGGCATGTCTTTTCGTTCGCGGGGCGTCACTTCGAACTCGGGTTGCCGGCAATCTTGGTCGCAAAATCGCGAAAGGTATATTCTGTTTCCCCGACAGTGACAGATACGTCTGGTAGACGCGCCTCAAACCAAGCCCGCGCCTGTTCGAAGGCTTCTTTTTCGGTTTCCAATGTCTCGGTGAAAACAACATCGTTCACGCGGAATGCGACGGTATATCTCGCCATGTTGCAATCGCCACCGCGTCTAAGGCAGGAACTTTTGATGGCTCAGCTCTAGCAGCACCGAAGCGCTTATGCCTTGAACGAGATGCTTCGCCGATCTGGCCTCGACGAAGAAATGTGAGGTAACAAACATTGCGGCTGAGAAAATGATCGCCAAGCCAGCGCTAATGCAGTGCAGTTGAACCATTCGCTCCCACTCCGATCGTAGCGGTCAACGTCTGGCGCAAATAATTAGTTCCAATATTGGGAAAAATCGGCAATTGATCGGCCTAAACATAGAACTTCGGTCGAGAGAATGGGTTGACGCATGTCATGGAGCTAACAAATGGCAAGCAAAACGCTGATCCTAGGCTTGATCGCAACTGTCCTTGTGTGCGGTGCCGTGGCAGCTGTGATGCTTACTAGGTTGCCGGGTTAAGTCAGTCAGCCGGGAAGAAGTGGTATTTTTTTAATTTGTGTTACTTTTTGAACAGACGGCAAGAATTTGCTGGTGTTCAATTGCGCCATTGCCTGACTCGCAATCCATACTTGCCAAGCAGCCCAGCACGCCGCGCTGGGCTTTTCGCCTATATCAATGAGACGAAAGAGCATGGGAGTGCTATGGACGTTGACGACGCGGTCCGTTTCCGGAGGCAGGGAGGTCTGTCGGGAAGAGTCGAGTAAAGCTCGCGACCTGGTTGACGCGGCAAGCTGGCTGCGCCTTGCCGACGATTTCGAGAACCTGGCTGCGCGAGGAAAAAAAGGCTGCGGTCGACAAGCGCTCGCTGTGCGAGCCCACGAACCGTAAGCCTGACCAGTATTATGGATCAAGAGCAGAGCTATCGGGCGTATCTAATAGGCAGGAGTGGCCAAATTCTTCGCCCCGTAGAGCTCTCATGCCCCAATGATGAATCCGCAAAAGTCCACGCCAGGCAACTCTTAGACGGTTTTACCGTAGAGTTATGGAAAGCCGCACGATTGGTAGCGGTGTTCAGTCCGAAATAAATACCGTCGGCTCATCAGCTGAGCCCTGGAACCGCGTCTCCCGCTCGAGGTTTAAGAAACTTGGAGGAGGTCCGTGCATGCTTACTGGCTCAGCAGCTGATGGGGTGTATAGAGACTCGCTCATGGACGAGCTGAGGACGATCGAACTCGCGGTAGTCGAAGGTGAGCGACAGCTAGCAGAGCAGGAGGCGCTACTCGTTGACTTGAAGAAACAGGACAGGGACGTGAGCCAAGCAGAGCTCGTACTAGAAATGATGCGCGAAACCCAGCGGCAACATGAGTATGATCGCCAACGCTTGCTGTCTCTGTTGCAGCCCTAAGTCGGGTGTTGAGTTGCGATAAAGATTTTGGCCTCTCGCGCTACGACGGTTGAGTGACCGCTGTACGCCAGTCCAAGTGAAACCGCATGGCTTCCCGTTATTCATTCAGTTGTTGCAGATCGTGGCTGCGCCGAAGAGCCGCTTGAGTGGGCTCTCATCCGGGTTGCAGGCCCGCTGTGTCGGCTTCCTTTGGACGCGCCGAACATGCTTCCTAAGATCCTTTGGCTTAACCTTTTTGGTCCCACCCTTCTCAGCCTTTAGGTCGCTTCCTTCACGATGCCGGCTAATGACCTTTGGAACAGCAGCAGATGGCAACTCTTCCGGCATTTGCAGCTCCGTTGCGAGTGGCTCCACAGAACTGATGGAAGTCACCGGCAAGCGATCACTCTTCGTTAGCGTATCCATTACGGGACCTGTTCCAACCTCTGGCATGTCCCTATTAGCCGTTACCGCGGACGTCTGGACTACAGCCCTCGGTGGCGGAGCACCGAAAGCCAGCTTGTACGAAGCTAGACCCGCTAAACCGAAGAATAGGACCAGGCCTAGCCAAACTGTCCGAATCACTGACGCGCTCCATGCGTGTGAACGAGCGCCACTATTCAGCCCACATTAAGGCGGAGTCGCCTCCGTGATCGGCGCTGATTTTGATTGAGAGTATCAAATTGGCTGATCGTCAGCGCCAGCCGAACGTCGCGGTCTTCGGCAAAAGGGATTTTCAGTATCTTCGGGTCGCGACGCAGATAGCTCGGAATTCGACCTCGGTACGCAATGGAGACGGCTCGCGATGTCCTCGCGCGTCGACCGAGGAACGGCAGACGGCTCGCTGTACCGGGCCATGAAGGAAAGAACCAAACGGCACAAGGCGACGAATTGGCCGTTCGAAAATTCGGTCCGCTCACCGTTTGACTGGAACCGCCGGGCAGGACCGATCCGATGTCCCGTTGAACCCGATCACCGTATATCTGCTGTGGCCGCAAAGTTACACCCGCGCTCACTTTGCGGGGGCATATCGCTTTTCCATGCGCCATGAAGTCATCGTGAAACAAAAGGCCTCCATCCCTGTTGCCAATAAAAGGGGACGGCCGTGCAATTCATCTTCGATCTAATCTGGCACCACTCACGCAGCAAATACCTCGTCGCATTAATTGAACGAGAGACCCAGCGATGATCGGGCTTTCAATAGCTATCCTTGGTCTATTCAGCTTTGCGATTTTTGCCGCCCACGCCTTCGACGCGTATATCGCGAAGCTAATCCTTCCACTGCAGATCAGGAACAATCAGCCCGGGGATTGAAGTCGCGGCGTGGGCGCATGGTCGAAACCATGGCCAGTTTTGCCTGCCTTATCTAGCTAACTTGCCTGCGTAGATTAGATAGGCGCCTTCGGGACGGTTGAGATAGACGCAATCTTGCCCTTGAGGGCAACCCGACAATCATCCGATCTGCCGCCCCCATTTTCGCGGGGGAAGCTGCTCACAAAAATGGCCCCGGTTAAGGGGCCATTTCTTCAGTCGTCCCAATGACGGTGACGCTTCTTGATGATCACGGTGCGCTCCCCACGATCTTTGTACCAACCACGGTGCAACCCGCGGTCATGTCGGTCGTAGCCGTACTCGGCTCGCGCCCCACGAAACTCACGGCTGGTCCGGTAGTCGCCGCCATCTCGGTACATGCCCCGATCGCCGCCAACCCGAACACTAAACTCCTCAGCACTGGCCACACTTGGAAGGCCTATAGCTATAGTCGCCAACACGGCACAAGCTAGCACTAACTTCTTCATGAGAACTCTCCTTCGGAAGGATCATTGCCGTAAAAACGTTGGCAAGAGACCTTACGTTCCTCTTTGAGGATGCGAAGTTTTCTGAACGTTCGTTCAGTTGTCTTGCTTGGTCTCAAATGCACTTAAAGGCGACGGCGCACAAAGAAGCCGCCACGCGAAAGCATTGCGTTCATCGACATAACTTTTCACGGGAGCCGTTCTGCAACGATCACCTGAACCAATCCCCTCACACCAATTGAGGTAAATTGCCCAGTTAGGAGAAACGAGTATTTGCGTTAAGCTCTCGCTGCCGCGCGCGGGGCGATTCTCCAACGGGCGGAGCAGGCGGAAACTGGCGCACGCGCACATGGGCCAGGAATGCGGGCGCCTAAGTCAAAAAAATGACGCGTGGCGTAGCTGGCTGTTTTCCGAATTAGAAACCTTGATCCATCCAGATTAGAATGCCAAATGAGCTCGCGCGGTGCGGGCAGGAACGAGTGCCGATCACTCGCCAATGTTTAGTCGATCAATCATTCAGTAGATCATAGTCCCGGCGTAAAACGCTCTGGACGTCGATCGCCGCGCGGGCCGCGGTATTGGCATCGGCGCTGCCTGAAGAGAGCAAACACGTAGACCAGTTGAAATCAGCACCCTCCGTAACGCGGTTGATGGCAACTTCTTGAACATTGTGACAACCGGGCATCCGCCGGATTTCTGCCAAGACTCGTCGGTGCAGATCGAATAGCGGGAGGCAAATCTTCGACATATTGATCAGGTCTGGTTGTTGCTGAGAATGTCGCCAGCGATGCCGTGATTATGTTCCTTGCGCCTGCCAAAGGGAACGACCTCGCCTCCTCATGTCTGCGATTGCTTCGGATCTCAGGTGGGTCATTGCCTCGGTCTTTTCGGCTAACATGCTGCGCCCGGGATTTGTCTGCAGGCTGTTCCTGCCCTTTCTCATCTAACACGATGCCTTGCTAGTCGCGCTTCGATCAGGCTTTGGCATGCAAGCCTGGCCACCATACTTATCGCCCATATCCTGTGGGCCTTCCAAATCATTGGCTTTTGCCATTTCGACCTCCACTGTGGATCGGCGCGCTCTCACGTTCGATCTAGGGGCTTCAACCATTACGGCTAGCCAGCTTGTCATATTGGAAACGGCTCCAGCGGCGGGGCAGCGACTGGAGCCGTCTTTTCATCGGATGCGCTAGGGGTAATAGCAACACCCGGCACTTGGACCAAGCGCGACGGTCGGCTTTCGTTCCGCCCGTATTACTTCCCTAGGGACCAAATGAGTTACGCCCGGAACAATCTCTGACCGTTCACCTTGTCACAGGTGGAGCGCACCTATGTTCAATCCTTTGATCTTGCTGGCAGCCGAAGCAAGCGGAGTCATTACGCTTCGGATGATGAAGCTTATGCTTGGCGGGAGAAGTGCGCGGCGCGAAGCTAACTTGATGGTCAGCGAAAAAATAAAGGCCACAATCGAAGCTACCGCAAGTCTAGCAGCTGGTGCATCCGGGGACGAAATAGTTCATCGATACCGACAGCACGTAGCGAAAAATGCAAAGCGGCTGTCGGGTCGGAGCCGTAAGCGCACACGACGCCGACGTAAGTAGCATTGCAGACATAGAGTATCAGGCCGGAAATCGATTTGGAAATGACAGTCGCGCGGGAACCTCCATAGCCTGCAGCTTGGAACGTTAACCCGCAGGGCATGTTGTCCTTCCAGATGGGCGGCCGTCGTCGCAATCCATTCCATCCTCAGTAGCGCGAGATGAGTAAACGTAAAATGGCGTCAAAGCACGCGCGCCGCCCGAAGATAGCCGCGAAGGCCCAACGAGCCTCTCAGGCCATCGTGAAAAGCCCAAAGGTTGCTCGGCGCACCGTTTCTGAAGCGGCTGAGTTGGCCCACAAGCCTCATAGCGACGCGAAACCAGCGGTTCCACTTGCACTGAAAATTTCGAGAGTTGCCACGGAAGAAAATGTCACTCGCGCGATGACAGACAAAAGCATGAACACACAATTTGATTTATCTTGGGTCCCTGGAAACGTGCGTGCTTATCAAGCAAAGCTGATTGAAATTACCCAAACTAACATGGCGTTTTCTTTTGAGTTCAGCCACAGGCTCATTTCAGTTAGGTCTCCGGTCGAGTTATTCACTGTAATTGCAGAGTTCAGCGGCAAGCGGATCGCCCTGTTAGGAAAGCACTCGAAGGACATGATTGAATTAGGCGCCAAGGGAACGGCGTAAGCACCTCGTTGCCGACTTCGTTCGACTTTTTGTACTTCGATTGTTGCGTTGTTATCCGCCGCTGGCCAAACCGTGGCTGAACGATGAAGATGATCGCTAGCTCAACGTCAAATTCTCGTGCGCGTGATCAGGGGCGATACGGCAAGAGTATTCCTGCAGTGACTTATGGAGGAAGCAATGGCTGACAAGACGAATTTTACTAAGGAAGAATGGACGATGCTGCTGGAGAGCCCCATGATAGCTGGTATGGCTGTCACGGCTGCTGATCCGAGCGGACTTTGGGGACTTCTCAAGGAGTCGTTCGCTGGAGGCACTGCGCTGACCAAAGCGTTAGCCGACGCCGACACCAATGCTCTGGTAAAGGCCGTCGTCACCGATTTTTCTAGCATCGAGGGACGGAGCGCGGCGCGCGACGGTCTAAAAGCAAAGTTCGCGGCTAGTCAGCCCTCGGACCTCAAAGTCAAAGCCATCGACGCCCTACGACAGGTCTCTGGGCTGCTCGATGCTAAGGCCCCAGGCGATGCAGCTGCGTTTAAAGCTTGGCTTCGTCAGATCAGTCAGACCACCGCCGAAGCGGCCAGCGAGGGCGGTAGTCTGTTCGGAATAGGTGGGGTGCAAGTAAGTGATGCGGAAAAGGCAACGCTTACGGAAATTTCAACTGCTTTGGGCTCTGAAGCGTAGTTGAACGGTAGGCCCGAAACCCGACAGACCGACGTCACTATTCGTAACGTGACGATGGTTGTTCTCAAGGATGCGACCGTGCCAGTGACGAGAGGTGGTCCCACGAATGTGGCGCACTAACCCCGCTGCTAGCCGCGCCATATCTGTATCTTGGTGAACCTGAGTCTCCGCTCAGATAGCGCCTCCGCCACCATCCCCGTTAGAGGCAACTTCCGACATTGGGCCATGCCTTTGGCGCAGCTTTATCGTTGAGACGCTAGGTTGCGGCCGCGCACCGCGCCGAGAGCTGGCTAGAGTGTGCTCGCTTGCAACGCCACGCGCCTCTCGACAACGGCGTGATTGAATAGTTCGAGTACCAGACCAAAAGCCGCGAGTTCCTCTTCCTCGATGGCGCCGTCATCATAGCATTCGAGCGTTTCACATATGATGGCGTCGACCTCGCGTTGCATAGCCAAGAGTTTTTCGTTGGATTCCGCGGTGCGGACACTGGAAACAATGGCCAGAATCCTGTTGCGATGGCCGGTGTTTTCGTCCCTTTCATCCCGATTAAAATATTGACGTAACCAGGCACCAGCCGAACCGATGCCGGACAATGACAGAAGCGCAAACCAAAAGTAATCGCCATACCTGTCGAGGAAGGTGCGTTCGGTGCCATCTATGACTGCTGCCGCTCCTCGATGGACCGGCAGCTCGGCGTCTTTCTCGGTGTCCGGCTTGGTAATGTGCGCTGCGCCAGGCACTTGCCTAGCAATCGTCTGACGGACGGCGAATAGTTGCCGAAAGAATGCCGCTGCCGTCGTTTCAGACAACGCCTTTTGCGCCACGATCAGGTGGCTGACGCTGATCGTCTCGACCTTGTCATCAGGCCAGGCCGGATGCGCGCTGAAGACGCTGGGCGGAACTTCCTCTGATTCATAACGTGGGTGCTTTAGGCCGATGGCTTCCGAAGACTCGATCGCGAGAAACTTGGGCTCGCCTCGCAATCGGACGGTCGCGGCAATGGCGTCCGAGGTAATCTTGCTGTCGAGCGGACCGACCGCCATGAACGCATCGAGAGATGGGTCGCGCGCCAGCTCCTCTATTTGGTTTATGCCAAATTGCGTCTCCGCGACTTTGTCCGCCTCCACGCCGGAGGCGCTCAGAATGACCCTCAGCAACGCAATGTTCGCTGGCGTTAGGCCAATTACGCCGACCCTGCGGCCTGCGAGATCGGCGATCTGCTGGACTTTCGGCGTGGGTTTCCTTTTGGAGCTCGTATCCGCAAGTCCGGAAGGCGCCCACAGGACAACGACGTTCTTACGCACAATGGCAACAGTCTGCGCGTCGGCCGGCATCTCGAGATCGCCACGAGCGACCGCAAGGTCGGCCTTGCCGGCACCGAGCAGGGCAAGAGCTTCGACCGCGCCGTCGGTTGTAATCAGAGACAGCCTGACTGTCCTGCTTTCACTGACAAACGCCCCGGACGCCGCCACAATCACTTTGTGATCGTCGCTTCCCGACGGTCCGACGGCGATCCGGAGAGTTACCGGCTGCAACGCACAAAACAGCGCGCCCGCTGCCGCGCCAAACACAAGAAATCCAACCGCCAAGACCAGCAGTAAGGTGTTGCTCCTTCTGCGTCGTCGGCGGGCTGCCTCACTGGATTCATTTGCACCATCGGACGAGGACATTGCCGTTGCCAGTCGGAGATCAAAAAAGCGCTTCCTGCTTCTCAGGAGTACCGGATTTTCAAGAACAACGTCGCAGCCGCAGCCTTAGTTTCAAGAGCGTAATACCACTTGGCGGCCCAATGCGTGCCTAAGGAAAAAGCCATGACCGGCGGACAACGAAATGGGCGCGGAGAGCCTCAGCCGGCGCAGGATCGCCGTCAATGCCTCCGGGCGAGACAACAAACATGTCTCGCTAAGAGACCTCAACCCTGTGAAGGTTAGGGCCGAAGCAAACAGCCCCCTACGGCTCCCCGTCCGCGAGCAGGCGAGGCGGCGCAGACGACCGCACCTCCCTCTCGCCCCACTGCAACCGTGTTTCGATTACCAGCTGGACATCTGCGCGCCTTCACCGCGCGATTTTTTCGGAGGGACGTCTAACTTCTCGGAGTTTTATCGCCATGCCCACGAGACGCGGTCAAACCACGGAACGGTTTGTTACTTTACCGATAAGCCGGCAACGATAGAGTCAGCCATCACGTTGAGACATGCCGAGGTCTCCGTGCGAGCATTCTAGCGATTGCCGGCGGCGGGTATTTTTACTCGATGACGGACCGATCTTTTTTGCGGTCTCGAAATCTCTACAACAGGGCTGCGCGCCCGGTGACCGACAGAAATCTCGCTCGTCTGGAACGGGGGAGTTCATGGGTGAGGCACAGTCAGCATCCCTCGAAGTGGTGGTTTGGGGCTTTGGCCCGCGCGTGGTCTTGGTACACGGCAGCGTCTTCAACGGTCCCTTGACGTGGAACGAGCAGCGACCGCTCGGGGAACGTTGGCGACTGGAGGTCCTTAATCGCCGGAGCTACGGCGCCCTCCCCCGGAAGTGCGGTCGGATTTTGAGGAGGATGCTCGGGATATAGCAGCGTTCCTCGGTGACGACGCACACCTCGTCGGGCACTCTTACGGTGCCATCGGCGCGCTCTATGCCGCTGCGCTCCGGCCGAAGGCTGTGCGCTCGCTTACGATTAACGAGCCGCCAGCGTACCGATTGATCAAGGGCAACGGGGAGGCAGATGCGATTGTCGCACGGTACAAGCGACTAGAAGAGATGTGCACGAACCCCGCGCTTTCCTTGAGGCTTTCCGCAATATCATCAACGGACCCGGAGCGCCTAGCCCCGTACCGCTACCCGACCCGCTGCCGCCCGACATTCAGCAAGGCGTACTCACGACGATGGCGGCACGCGATCCGAGCGAGGCGGACATTCCGTTGGGTGCGCTCAGGCGAGCCTCCTTCCCAAAACTTGTCACCTCCGGGGGACACAGTTCCGTATCGGAGGCGATCTGCGATGTCCTCCAGCGGGAACTTAACGCCGAACGTGCAATCATCCCCGGAGTTGGCCACTCGGTGCCGCGCGCCGGTAATGCCTTCAAGCATTTCTGAAGGGGGCGTGAGCGGGAGGGATCGCTCTAATAGCCAGCAGGACCTGTCCGCTTTTCCTGCGAATGCTGACATGAGTGCTGAAGGCCGCTCTTGGTCAGCACCAAGGGCGTGGCAAAGTTGGACAGCTAGTCGTGCTGCAAGTGAAGCGCACCGCCAATCCCTCGCCGATCAACGTCGCTCCCACGTCTACGCCATTGACTCGGAGCGTTCCGCAGCGGCGGCCGAAGTTGCACGCATTGGTGCCTTCCGTCCCCGACGGGCACGAACAGGCAACCTGCTGGAATTCGGGGCGACCATTGCGGACTAGTTCGCGAAGGCGTTGTCCGGCCGCTACTCCCTTATGCCGCTCTGTCTCGCATCGCGCCCGGCTTCCTGTTTCGGCGCGTTGAAGCCGACCAAACGGACATTCGCCAGCCCGTCATTGAAGCTGATTGTATCGCCGTCGATGACGTGCACCGAAATTGGATGGGCATGGACCATTGATTTGGCGGGGGCCGTCACGTTTGGCGCGCCGAATAGCTTCGATGAAATTTGAACGGCAGCGAAGCCAATGAAAACGCAAACGACGATCAATCCCGAAAAATAGCGGGAGCTGGACGGCTTCTTTTTAAAGCCAATGATCATCGGGGCCCTCGGATAGGCGCGGACGTTGTCAGGCAAGTTCGATGATGCAGCCCGAGCGTTAAGAAGGAATGAGCTTGACCAGTTGAGAAGCGACGTTCGGAGCGCGCCGACGCCGCCGAAGCATCTACGCGCGAACGCGTCTTGCAGAGCCGAAACAAGGGCCAACTGGCGGCGTGCTGTATTGGTCTTCGCCGGTATCTAACCCCGCAAACTACCACGGCGCCAAAAACGCACGACTGCCGACCCCGAAGGGGTCAGCTAAGTCATTACCGTTGTTGAGAGAAGTTGGAGCGGCGAAGGGGCTCGAACCCGCGACCCCGACCTTGGCGAGGTTGCGCTGCGTAAGCTTCAAGGCACTTCAATTTCGGCCTCTTGAGGGGCCGCCGGCGCGCGGGCTTCCTTGCAAATCCCGTAAAAGACCAATAATTTTTGCACGGTAAGTAGTGGCTAAGTAGTGGCTAAGTAGTGGCGCGCCCGAAGAGATTCGAACTCCTGACCCCCAGATTCGTAGTCTAAGCCAGAATATTGTAACGGTTAGGAATTCCTGCAAACCGGGGCGTTTTAAGCCCTATAGGCATCAATGGCTTACACCCCCTTTTGCAAACCATTTCCTGGTCGCTCAGACCGACGATGGAATGTACCGGGTCGGGCTGCATGATGATGCTGCCGACCCCTTCCCTACGCGCGCGTTCGCTGGCGTCGAACGCCACCCCTTACGGCCGCGCCCCAGCACCGCCGCCCGGCTCGGCCGGCATATCATCACCGACGGGGTCGCGTGATGGGCGTCGAACTCCGTCATCGGTGCCGCCGGTGTAAGCTGACGCTTACCGATCCGACCGAAAATTTACGTTCGGCGTTTTGCTGTCGCGGGTGCCATCGCCAACACTACGAGCGCCATTGCCTTGCCTGCGAACGGCCGATGGAGCGCAAGTCGAGCAGTCAGAAGGTCTGCAAACGCCGCCGTTGTTCCGCCCAATTCCAAGAACTAAGCCGCCACAATCTCCTCGGGAGGTACCACCCTAGCCCAGCGCGTCGTTCTGGCTCCGCAAACCCTACAAATAAAGGGGTCTGCGAGGGCGGTCAGGAACGACCGACCTTCCGAATAATAGCCGGTTCGCTGACCCCGGCTGAACTAGGGCTGGTGACCGTGGGCGGCGCATTCGGGAATAGCGCCTTCGACCACGACCGCAAGCTCAATCGCAAGCACTGGCTAGATGCATGCGGCGGCTACTTCACCGAACACGCAGCGACCGAGGTGATCAGCACCGACGGCGTCCGGTGCTTCGTGGCGACAGAGGCCGCGACCAAATCCCTATCGGAGGATGCTGCATGAACCTGGTCAAAGCGATCAACATTTCAATGCACAGCCAAAATGGCATTCCGCTCAAGAGCGCTGTCACCAGGTTGACCGATCTGATCAAGGACAACCCTCAGATCCACCGGGAAATAGCCGCGACGCTCATCGTGATGATGATGGAGCCCGGACTGCGGGCGCACCGCGAGATGTGGCAACTCGATCAGGGCGACGACATGTTCGACGCCATCAAGAGGCTTTCGCAGGAACATACGAACGGCGGCGCCTCATGAGCCCAGCAGCCGCCACGATCATCCAGACAGACGACGGCCGCTTCCAGGTCGGCCTCGCCGACGACGCCCCCGGCCCGTTCGAGTCGCGCCCGTTCGCCGAGGCTGTCGCATCAAATTCCCATGAACCGCGGTTCCTCGATCCGCAAACGAGCAACGCCCCCGATCGACCAAATCGGAGGCGTTGGAAACTTCTGGCAGTGACAGTTCGGGAGCAATCGAACTATGACAGACATCAGCGCTGAAAGCAATCATCGCGTGGTCACTGCCCTCAACAACACGAGGGCCAGATGGCCGGAGTATTCGCAGCAGCACAGCAGACATATGCCGCGTTGAAAATCGCAGTTTTCCCGTTCGACGCGACCGAAGAGGTCAAGCGTGGCCCGATGGTGTCGCACTATAGCCGTATGGGGTTGCAGGCGAGCAGCCAGATGGCGTTGCGCTTCCCCGACGCACCTGGCGTTGCCGCCATGGCTGGCAAGCGCAACCGCTTCACCATCATCGACATTGATGAGCGTGGCGCCGCCGGCGAGCGGCTTCTAGCCGACGTCCAGAGCCAGTTCGGTCGGCCCAAGGTCGTCGTGATGACGGGCTCGGGTGGCCTCCACTGCTATTACCGGCACGCGGGCGAGCGTCGTCAGATACGCCCGGTTCGAGGCAAGCCGATCGACGTCATCGGTGATGGCCCGATCGTATTGCCGCCGTCACGGGGCTTCCGCGGCAACTATCAATTCATTCAGGGGCGTGTCGACGATCTCGCGGCGCTCGAGCCGATCAGTTCAGTCACGAAATCCGCCATCGTGTCCGACTCCGCCTTCGACGGCCTCCGCTCGGCTCGAAGAGGCGAGCGCGACAAGAAATTCTGGCCACATGTCGCGCGGCAAGCACAACACGCCAGAAGCCTGGACGAGTTGATCGAAATCGCAAGGGAGATGAACGAGCTGATGGCCGAGCCGTGGTCCGACACCGAGGCTAATTCGCAGATCCTAAAGCGTTGCAGGTACTGGTGGGACAAAACCCAGAAGGGCGAAAACCGGTTCGGCGTGGGTCAGTACGTGAGGATCGATTACTCGCTTGTGGACGAGTTGATGATGCACGACCCCGACGCCTACATCCTCCTCTCGTTCCTGCGCCGGCATCACTGGGGTCGCCCGTTCCACTTGGCCAACGAGATGCATTCCGCCATGCCCGGCGGCGGATGGCGCCGTCAGCGATTCACGGCTGCCCGAGCCCGGCTGATCCAGTCAGGCCACGTCCATGTGATCGAGCCGGCTTCCTTCAAGCCCAACAAGCCCATGCTCTGCAGCCTCGACCCAACAGACAGGGGGGTGTCCAGAAATGGCCAGTAATAAGAAAGATACACCGCTCTCCCCTTCTTACTTCCACCACCCAGCCCGAGATACACGCGATGAAGCTGACCAAAGCGATGTTGACTGCCCCCGAATTGAAGCAGGCGCGATGTCTCGTTGCCGATCCGAACCAACGCATGGGTGGCCGCGTACGGGGCAGCAAAGGGGCGAACGCGCGCAAAAATCTTCAAGGTACCTTTCAAAAAAAGAAACGACCCCTGCGCGCGCGACGCGGGCCCATATTGAGCATATTCCGAGTTTTGAAAATCGAGGTTTCGTTGTCAGGAGCGCACCCTGTGATTTTTAGGACGTACCGCAACAAGAGGTTTAATTACCGACCCCGCATGCTTCGCCGCGCAATCCTTTCAATCCTCGAACACCGTCCGGGGCTGACAACTAGGGAGATCGCGTCGTGCTGTTTCTGGTTCGGCGGCCCCGTCGCTCGGCCAGGCTGGCGTGTTCCGAACCAGTCGGAGCTGCATTCCACCTACCGTGCGGTTCGCCGGTTGGTCGCCAAGGGCAAGTTGCGGCACGTCGGCCGCGCGCGCCGCATGCAGGCGAGGCGCTCCCACAAAATCTACTCGCTTGCCGAGGTAAACGAAAAATGATCGACGGCCACACCCCTTTGACCGACGCCGAAATCGACCGACACCTTACGAACATCGAAGCCGCCGCGGATTTTCTTCGAGGCATGAAACGCGCGCCCCGGCCCGAGCCGTCAGGACCGTGGATCACGCCATCGCAGGCTACCGCGATTTGCGGTCGTTCAGAGTCGCAAGTCCGGAGAGACTGCGAGCTTAATCTGATCGATGCCGGCGGGTTCGCCATGAAGAGAGGTGGGCGCTGGTTCATCGATAAAGAAATCTACACCGAGATGCGCGGACATGCGCGTTTCAGGCGCTGACGATGCGCGTTTGCGCGTTTCGTCAATTGAATGATTGCCGTCGTCGTGGGATTTTATCTCTGCCGACGCGATCAGACACACGCCGGCCCTCTTAGGGTTTGAACTTGGGCGGCGACATCACATCGCCGCCCGCTTTTTGGGACCGTGGATACAGGAATGCGGATTCAGTCGGCGCCGGCGGGCACGCAACCGAAGCTGCCGGCGCTAGCGCCGCGCGGATGACAGACTCTCCGCGCGGCGCCTCAATTCTACTACGTGAAGGAATGAACGAATGAACAGCCGAGCCGCACTCAATCAAGCCCGCAAAGACATCGCCGCGATCGAGGCCGAACTGAGCGCGTTGCTCGCCACCAAGTCCGACGCGAGCAAAACGCCAGCGGCCTTCGCCAAATTCCGATCGAACCACGAGGCCCTAGCCGCGGAGCACGAGCGGTTGACGACCGTGATCGATAACCTTGAGCCGACTGTCGCCGCTGAAGAGTCGTCTGATGCCAGGGAACAACTACTCCGTCGCTATGCCGAGAAGAAGGCATCGAATGCGAAGCTCGCAGCCCGCATCCCGACCGACATCAGAAAGGCGAACGCGATTCTACTCGCGCTGGTGCGCGACGTTGCCGAGGCGGCCGCGGAAGACTCGGAGATCAATGCGTGCCTGCCGGACGACATGCAGCCACTAACACCGGCGGATTTCATTGCCCGCGGTCGCCCTGGGCTCGACCGCAAGGAACTGGACAAGACGCGAGTATGGCTTTGGGTGAATGCGCGAGGCGGCGGACTGATCGGCGACCAAGATTCTGTTGTTGACCAAGGGAACGGACATGGCCGGACTGGCCATGGCTCTTACGTCGTAATTTGTCAGCGTGCGTTATTCGAACAGGTCGAGTACCTCCCGTCAGAACCGGCCGAGCGTCCGCTACCACTGTGGCAACTTCGACTGCCCCAGCCCGATGGGCCCGGTTGCCTATTCGACGGCACCCGGTGCAACCACCCCGAAGTCGTCCTTATTGAACTGGAGAGAGGTGCTGCACGAGCCGCCGGTGAGCCGCGAGAGCGACCCGTCGAGATCGAGCTTCGGCCGGTGCCCTCGATCGAGAATGAGGCCGCCGCCTGATGTCCAATACAATTGAGGCCCCACAGAGCGATTCCCGCTTTGCCCTCGGATTCGGATATCGCCCGATGAAGTCGGCACTTCGCGTCTGGGCCAATAAGCGACAAATCTGTTGCCAAGGAGGCGTTTAGCTCCGTAGGATAGCTACCGGGGATGTCGCAGCCTCCCCGTGAAGTGGTGGTCCCATGCAAGCGCTGCTCGCTTTCCTATGGAGCGAGCACATGGACGGTCACCATCTTCTACTCTTCATTTTGGCTACGTTCCTGGGCGGTTTTGTCAGCGGCTTTTCCGGCTTCGCGATGGGTATCGTGGTATCCGGCATCTGGCTGCACATCATGACGCCCATTGAAGTCGCGGCCCTGATCGCCGGTTACGGTCTCCTCACGCAAGGCTATGGCATCGCGAAGTTGCGCCACGAATTAAGCTGGCGCAGCATTGGGCCGCTCACATTGGGGACGGCTGTCGGCATCCCAATTGGGGTGTTGCTGTTGACCCGCACCAATCCCACCTATGTGCGTTTCGGCGTCGGCGTGTTGCTTGCTCTCTACGCAACGTACAGTCTCGTACGTCCGCCACTCGGACCATTCAAAATTAGCCGTCTTGCTGACGTCGCTATAGGTATTGCTAACGGGCTGCTTGGAGGCGTTACGGGCCTTGGCGGTATCATTTCAACCATCTCTTGCCAGTTGCGCGGATGGTCGAAAGACAAACAGCGCGCCGTTTTTCAGCCGGTGCTGTTTGCTGCCTTTGTGATCATCTCCATTTCTCAACTTATCGCAGGATCGTACACGCCTGAAACCGTGAAACTATATGGCATGGGTCTTCCGTTCATGGTCGCTGGCATATGGATCGGCTTTAAGCTGTACGGAACAATCAACGATGAAACGTTTCGCACGACGGTGTTGATACTCGTTCTCATAGCTGGCGCATCGCTGATTGTTTCGGCAGCGGGCTTTCAAAGCAGAACGTGAAGGGAGAGCGCTATGGCCGAACAAAAACATCCTTCTGATCCACTTGAAAACGACGAACCCGATCCCACGAGCGCTCGATCAAGCGTTGTCTTTTGCAGCGATCCGGCGGACGTCAGGGCCGGTTTTGCCATTGCGCTCAAACTGATGGGATTTGATACACCAATTCCACACGTCGAAGATCGCAGCCTACCCAAGCCGAAAGAGCGACCAGACGAATAAGTACGCTTGGGGTCAAAAGCCGACCTGTCGGAGGACACTGGCTTTGGTCGGCTAAGGGCCACAAGCAGACCTGCGTGGGCATGGACAGAATGTCCGCTAGGACCAGCCTCGGGGCGTTGGTATTGTCTCTGGCGATCAATCTGGGTGTCCGGTTGCGTCAGGAGAAGCGAATGGCAGAGGTGAAGGTAACCTTCGATGCCGCGGACGACTATGAGCGGTTCATGGGTCGGTGGAGCCGCGCAATCGGCGAGCAATTTCTCAGTTGGATGGCACCACCCCAAACAACCGATGGCTCGACATTGGGTGCGGCACTGGCGCGTTCAGTGAGTTGATCCTGCGTCGATGCGCGCCAAACTCTGTTGTCGGCATCGACCCGTCGTCGGCTCAGATTGAGTACGCGCAAACTCGTCTGCCTAACGCTTCGTTTCAGACGGGCGACTCGATGGACCTGCCTTTCAGGGAGGACGAGTTCGATATCGTCGCATCGGCACTGGTTATCCACTTCATCCCGGATCGAGCGAAGGCCTTCTCTGAGATGAGACGCGTATTGCGTCGCGGCGGGCTCGTGGCCGGTTACACTTGGAAGCGTACCGCCAGCGCCGACTTTGCACCCTACGTGCCAATGCTTCGCGGCGTTGAAAGCGTTGGTGGCGCTGCGTTCGCCGCTCGTTCCGGAAGGCTCAACGAACGGGATGCTCGCCGCACTTGCTGCGTCAGGATATGAGGATATTTCTGTTACTGAAATTGAAGTTGAACAAAGCTTTCTGAGTTTTGACGAGTATTGGGAAGTTCAGACTTTACCCTTTTCCCCACCCGGCAAGAGCATCGCAAGACTTAAGGCCGCCCAGCGCGACCGGTTGCGCCTTCATTTGCTCGATACCTTGCCGATAGCTGCCGATGGCAGCATTACTTATTCGGCAACTGCGCTGGCTGGCAAAGCACGTAAGCCGTGAAGGAGGTTAGTACGCGCCTTTGACGGCCTGCTTTATCTCAAGAACGGTGATACTCGCGTACATCAGCTCACGTTGGCTCTGCCTCCGAAAAGGAGACGTCGGCCAGACCTTCTGTGAAACCTCCTGCGTAATGTTGCGCAATTCACAATCCTTCCTAAGTCCAATACTGGGCGCTCGTTCTTCGCGGGCTTGGCGCTTCACCGCGGCCGACGCCGGACGAACGCGCGGCCGCGGTGAACTCTGGAGGGGCATATGAGACAGCGCGAGCGACGATGAGGACGACGACAGGACTTGCCGGTGCTGGTTGGTACGATTGAGTCCTGCCGCCATCAGTGGGAACGGAGACATTTCGTAGCCTCAGCTGGCGTGCCCTGGAAGAGTTAACGTCCTCGGCCACGCCAAAAACGCGCAGCGCCGGAAGTTCGAAGCCAGAATCTTTGCCGGCGAACGTTCACCGGCGCCGAGATAATCCGCGCTCCATCGTGCTTGTTCCTTAAGTTACGTTTAGCAGAGAAACCCGCTCCATTGGTCTAATTGTCAACACACTCGCGAATCAACACCCGATCGGGCGGGGGCCATTGCAAAGGGAATCAGATGGCCATCAAGAATGTCGTTATCCCATTGGAAGTCGAGTATCTGCAGGCCGCCGCTAAGGAACGCGGCGTGTCTCGCACCAAGCTCGTGCGAGCTGTCATGCAGAAAGTTATCAGGGAAGAACTTGTTCCACAGCTTCTCGATGAGATGACCTGACTGAGCCGCTTCAGGAAAGGTATCGCCGATTTCGAAACTCTGCCTGATCAGCATCTCATCCAGATCGTACCTGAAGAACGATTACAGCTCGTCGTGGTGCGGAAACTTGCGAAGACGTTGCTCGATCAGTTCACGAGCGCCTTCGAACACATCTGGCGAGGAACATAAGGCTTGCGAAGCTTCGAGCATCAAAAGTGCTTGCTCATATATTTCGTGGCCTTCCTGGTCAGAGATAATGTTCTTCCGAATCATGGTCTGGATGGTCGCTGTCTGCAACGCTCCAGCCATCAAACTGGAGGCGATCACCGCTTCATGCGAGGTAAGACGTTTCATATGAAGCCCTCTCGGAATTTAATACGATAATAATGCCTCCTCAAGGCTTGGCGATGTGGTCCATTGTTCCATGTGATCACTTTAACTCGACTGTTGGATGCAGCCGTGCGCTCAATGGGCCAAAAACCTTTAGAAGGCCGCGCGAAGGCTGATCCGGGAAGTTTGGTAACTACGTTGAATGTCGCTCAGGCAATAGTCAGATGACAATCTGACCACTCATCACGCCGCACCCCGCGCGCTGCCAACCTGCTGCTGCGTGTAATGCTGAGCCTACGAGGCGGTGGGCTGGGCAATGGAAAGAGCAGGCTGACGAGCCGTGCCCGCAAACAAAGAAGTTCCGCGTATTGAACCGCCAAATCATTATCGATTTGACGAAGTAATTCTATGTCGCGAATGCCCTTCGACATGACTCAACCCCACACAACTGAAAACTATAGATTGTAAATATCGTGGTTTACTTGTTGTTTGGTTCCTGTTCGGGAACTCGCTGTTCGCGATTTTAGCCGTGATTTTACCCCAGAAAACACTCACTGCGCTCTTACCCGAGTTAACGGGAATAACAAGGATGGAAATTAAATAACGGAATAATCACGCAAGCAAGAACATTAGGAATCATGATGGGGACAATCATGAAACGCATCGAACTTGATGAAATGGCCACCGACGACCTTTGGTCGTTGCACATGGAAGTCACTGAGATTCTGCAACAGAGAATAAAGGCGGAAAAACTACTGTTGGAGGAGCGACTGAAGCAGTTGAAGGCTCCAGTATCATTGGGCCGTCGGCCATACCCGGCGGTAACCCCGAAATATTGCAATCCCGATCATCCGTCAGAGACCTGGGCCGGTCGTGGCAAGCAGCCGCGCTGGCTGGTTGAAAAGTTACGCTCGGGCAGGCGGATCGACGAATTCAAAATTTCCCAGCGCTGACTTGGGCTGAGCGCGCGCCCGAATGAACTGCAGAGTTCCGAAGCCCTGCGCGCCGCAAGAACCGGCGGCTGGCTTTTGCCAGCCATTTAACGCCACCACTGCCTCGTTCTTGTCGAGCGTGGTGTTTTATGCATCCGCCTTTTTTCTGACGGGGCGACCACATCAGCAAGTCGGGCCCGCAAAGTTAATAAGCGTTTCTCAATGGCTTGCGGGGATCTATGCAAAGCTGCCGCAATCATAATGGAAGATCGCGCAATTCGAGTAACAACTCCTTCGTCCAAAATCTGTTGTATCGTCTAATCATTATTACCGTCGTCAACTCGCCTTGCGCTTGGTAGCCGACTTCGAGATTTTGATTTGCTGGCCTTCGCGGGTCTTTCCGCGAGAGTGCGCTGACCACTATTGAGCTAGCGCGCAGAGCGTCCATCAGATTGTAGACATGTGAGGCTGTCGGGCACAACGCCGCAGCCTCTAGAAGGATGCCCGTAACGAAGCCACCGAGCACTACGGGGACACTACCGGCAACTTCGCTACGGAACGGACGAGGCAGCGCCCGGTAATTGAGTAACTTATGGTAGCAGCGGCAGAGTGCTATGAGCTTAGCCGGACGGGTCAGGATCCGCTATTTCCTACACGATAGCGTCGGCAGATATATATCCGACGATGGTATCTCTCGTTCGATATGAAGTTGAAAAAGCTCCCCGCGATGGATCGCTCCGGCCGCGGGGAAGTTACCGTCCATGCAGACGGCCCGAGGACCGGAATGGCCTTACGGGCCCTGCGCGTCCTGTGTAACCTGAGCGGTGATTGACCGCGAATTACAAATTCGCAAAGGCCGACGCGGTCGAGAAGAGGACCCAGGCGGCGGCGGCGCACAGTCCAAAGAACCAGACCAAGGCAAGCCAAAAAAGGACGTCGTCTCGCTTCATCACCTGACCTGAAAATGCGGAAGGGGCTCTGCCGCGCCAGTGGCGGGCGTTTGCCGGTAGCGCTATTCGAATGCGCGGCGGCTCGCTTGTTATTCGCAGCCAGATAGTTGGGATTTCACGCCAACGCTCGTTAAAGGTCGGCAAGGTCTCACGTCGCCTCGCACGACGGAGGTTCCGGGCGCTCCGGCTGAATTTAGATTTTGTTCACCATGTCGGGGTAGAGTTTCCGAATTTAAGACGATGGGCTCGGCCGCGTTGTCTGGCATTCAGCCCAAGCTTACTCTCAAGATAGCGATCCGCGATTGCGCGCGGCGCCGAGAGGATTACCATGCCGTTCGAAGTCAAGGCTTGGGTATACGGACGCCTTCAGACAGCCTATGCCGCCTCCGCCAAGGAGGCGTTCGCGCTCGCCGTTGAGTGGCAGGTCGTCAACTGCGCCTGGGGCGTTTCGATCGGCGATGGGACCAGGCATTTCACCGTTGCCGAATTTGCCTGGGCGATGGCGTCCGAAGAGATCGCGACCGTCAGATGCGATGCTCATCGAGCGGCGGTCGCTCCGTCATCGACCTGATCGCTGTTCACCCATGGCCAATGATAAGCCGACCGTGCGCGTCGTCTTTGCCTGTGTCGGATGTGCCTCGCCTTTCGAAGCGATCCAGAGCCGGCGAAACGGGAATGGGGAATTCAGGTGCGTGTTCTGCGGCGGACACGTGCATTCATGGTCGGGCGGCTACCACTACAGCCATTGGACTTCTCCGTTGATCCGGCCGCCGCGGCGCCCAACACATAAGAAGCGGAAGTTGCCCTCGCGAGATTAGAGCGACGTTCAGAATCTCGGCCGGGAACGCGCGTCAGCGGCGCCCAGGTCAAAGTCCCATCCGTACGCGGTTTCATCGCCGTGCGGCACCACACCGGCGGCGCGCGCCGTTTCGGCTTCTGAAACCCTTTAAAAATAGGGGTCGGAAGCGGTGGTCTGGGTGATCGACCGGATGATTGAGGCTTGCTATCCGAGCACCCACAGGACACCCAGGACGACCAGCGGAAAGGATGCGGCGGAGATCAGGAACGTGGGCGACGTCTCGTTGCGCTGTCGACGGAAGGGTTTGTCATCATGATTGGTCATGAGACGCGTCAAAGGTGTGCGTCTCCCCATCCTTCACCACCTGGAAGGCCTTGTCGTAGTCGTTGCCGCAAGTTTCGCACGTCGCCATGGGATTGCCTCTATGCCAACATGAGGCCCGCCAGTTCACGCAGGCGGCCCTCATCTTTGCTGGCGTTGCGCCTTACCGTCTGTTGACGCCATCCTTAACGGCGCCTGGCTCTGTCAGGGTACCGGTGTTATTGACGGGAGCGCTGGTAGGCGCGCCGGAAGTACTGGCGTCACCTCGAGGTGACGGCATGGTGCTGGCCCCGGTGGTGCCTTGATTCATCGAGCCCCTATCCGGATTGTTCATGCCAGGTTTGTTCATGTCATTCTGGGCGGCTGCCGGTGCGCCAGTCGTTTGGGCAAAAGCCGAGCCGCACATGAGCGTGAACGCGGTAGCTGCAATTAGCTTCTTCATTGGAAGTCTCCTGGGGGTCCATCTTCAGATGGGGCAAACGGCTGCTGAATGCGTTCGTTCCTGCGAAATCGAAACGGTCCAGCCGGGGACGTGCCGGGGCCGCGCAACAAGGTCAGGTTCCCGATTTAACCTCGGGTCGCAGCATCAATCTTAACCGGCAGGCTTAACCAGCGAATTGCGTTGATCTCGATCGAGCGGTCGATAGCGTGTGCATCGTTCTTTTGAGTTTTTCGCGATGCCATATTATCGAGCGTATGTGCTGGACACTTCCGGCTGCGCCTCAGGACCTGCATATCATTTGATTTGCCGCGGTGACGATGAGGCGATCGAGCGTGCTCGCCGCCTTGTGGGCGCGCAGTTCGAGTTGTGGAATGTGGACCGATTGGTGCTCCGGCTAGAGGCGCGCAGGATGCGATAGGCTCCCCGAGAGATTCGGCGGGTGAACCGAGGTGGTGGGGCCCCTATGCATGTCTCCGGTTACGGTCGTGTATCGGGCCAACTTTGAGGCGCTCGGGCGTTTGCCAGTAGCGCTATTCGAATGCGCGACGGCCCGCTTGTTATTCGCAGCCCGATAGTTGGGATTTAACGCCAGCGCTCGTTAAAGATCGGCAAGGTTCGACATCAGCGTGCCGCCCGGAGCTTTCGCGCTACCACGCCAGTGGCGCGTGTCGTTTCGGAAGCGGCGGTCTGGGGCGATCGAGCCCGAGGACACTTCACACCCCAAGCTTGTCGCGCCGGGCAGGAAGTGGTGGAGTAGCGGCGTTGTCTATTTCTATGTCAAAGGGAGAACTGAGCATGAAGAAGGCGCTCCTCGTTGGTCTTGCTATTCTCGCTGTCTCCACCTCTGGAGCTTTGGCCAAGAAGGCGTCGAAGCCGAAAGCACCCGCCGCCGCTCCGGCCGCGACCGCCACCACGACGGCTGCCGCAGCTCCGTTTATGATGGCCCCTGTTAGCGCCAAGGACCGCGAGATGTATGAGAAAAACCAACGCGATTCTGGCATGAAAAAGAAGTAGAGAGACACGAGTCTGCATCCGCTTATATCAGGCCCGCCGGTCACGCTGGCGGGCCTTTTCCATTTCCTCTGTTCACAAGTGAACGGAACGGATCGCAATTTTGCGCGTATTGTTCCTTCGTTGGGACATACTTGGAAGGGAGCAGTGCATGACCGAGCGCCGCCGTTTCAAGCAAACTGACGCGCTGGAAGTTCGCCTCGCCGACGAGGCAAAGCGTTTGCGAGAGCAGGCCAAAACTTTGAAACCAGGAGTGAAGCGTGACCTTCTGCTCCGCCGGGCAAGGCAGGCCGAAACCGGCGCTCACATGAGCGAATGGTTGCGCTCACCAGGTCTTCAACCGCCAAAATAGTTCGGCGAAATAGCAACGTTTGGGACGTCGTGGGATTGGCCTCATAGTCCACGGAGCGTTGTATGGATGTCCCCGGCCCAAGTCCCGTCGACAAGATTCTATTGTTTCGGGCAAGAGCTGAGCGCTGTCGTCTGGATGCCGAAAGCGCACGAACCGCCGCAGAAGAGGACGCTTGGCTGGAGCTCGCAGAAGATTGGGACAGGCTTGCCGAAGCGTATGAGGCCGAGAACCCGAACTGGAGGGATTGAACGTCAAGTTCCACGGGCCTGGTCGTCGTCTTTTCCAGATCGAAGCACGCGAAAAGCTAGCGAGCGCCTAGGCACTGTCCTTTCTAGCCCACCTTATCCTCCTATTCTCCTCAAGGATCGCCTCTCGGTCGGCGGCGGCTTCAGCGGGCTCGGGATCAAGCAGCCATGGCTTTTCCTCAACAACAGGTTCTTCGATCTCGGTCTGGCGGTCCCTCGGGCGAAATGCGAACCCGAAAAGCCCAAGCAGCAATAGAATGGCCCCGGCTACAATCAGCCAGTGCGGATATTGCAGCGAAGAGAATGCGTCCATCACGTCCTTCGGTCAGGCGGTTGCCTTAAGTAGGCGGCCCCAGCTGCGGGGGACATGCCGGAGCCGCCGTGCTTCCGGGGGGCTTGGGGGCTGAAACCGGAGGCCAATATATGATCCGCGCTTGAGAGGAGGGTTCCCACTTCTCACTCCGAAAGCCCCAGCTCATTCCAAGCCGGGGCCGACAAGTCTTTCTCTCTCACCTCACCGCGCTGGGGCAGCCATCACGGCGAGGTCGCAGCTTAAATGTCCGAGACCCGATTCTGGACTCCAGCCGGCTTCGAATTATAGGAACGACCGCTCTTTCCGGCGATTGTTGTATTTCCCCAACTGCAGAGGTCTCGGCAATGCGCCACCACATAATCCCGCTTGCCCTTCTTCTCGTCGGCATCGGTTTGGCCTTGATCTTCGCAGCGGTGGAGCGGATTTGAATTGGCTGGGTCGGCGCGGCACCACACCCGGAAACAAACCGGACCCGTGGATTGGGCGCTCAAATTCTGCCGGTATGTGTGCCACGGTCCGCTCAGCACACACACCGGCCATCAGCCCTTTGGGACAATAGACCGTCGGGGCTTCCTCCCGGTAGGCTCTCCTGATGAATCGCGAAACGAAGGATCCGCTTGCTTCGCTGGGGCCGACGCCGTGCACGAAGTTTCAAAGATCCACCTTTGAGGTGGCCGAGGACCGCCAATCAATCGTCTTTATGCCGTGCGGGATCAGAAGTTACTATCATGGCGACGTCCAGGAGCGGTTTTGCTATTATTGCAATCGCTCAATCAAGAAGGCGGCCGAGTAGGCCGTGGGCCTATTCCCATTGACACAGATCAAGGAAGCGGCGGAGCCTAGGTTTCCAGCGTCCTGCTGTTCGGGGATGTAGGGCGGCGCCTGCTAACATCTCATCAGAGTTGCTTGCGCTCGGAACCAGCACGGCAAACTAAAATGCAAACGGATCGGCCAATCCTTCCTTAAGTGCCGGCCTATAGGGTTCGATCCAACCGCGGTCAGACACCCCCGCGGGAAGTGTAATGCGTAAAGGCCGCCGCTGATCTCAACCCAGCGGCGGCTTTTTCCATTGAGCTGGTAGGGTGACCAGGCGCGGGTGGGAACCCGCCTCGCATTCGCTCGTTCCTAAGAAAAACGACGGGGGCGCGGTTTGGCTTCCAAGTGGTGAGAAGTCAAAATCGAGGCTCGCCGGTTCGCGCTGGCGGGCCTTAAACGTCGGGAACTTTCGTCACGAGGCCGGATTATTGCGCGGGCAGGCAGTGGTGGAGGAGCCGCCAGCGCCGCCCTTTTCCAAGTCATGGGAGGACTGAATATGAAGAAGGCGATCCTTGTCGGTCTTGCGATCCTCGCTGTCTCCACTTCTGGCGCTTTGGCCAAGAAGGCGTCGAAGCCGAAGGCCCCTGCCGCTGCGACGGCCGCAACCGCCGCGACGGCGCCCCCAGCCCCGATGATGATGGGCCAGGTTAGCGCCAAGGATCGCGAAATGTATGAGAAAAACCAACGAGATTCCGGCATGAAGAAGAAGTAGGCCGCTCCAAACGCGCGCTGAATAGAACGCGAGGCCGCCCCCAGTTGGCGGCCTTTTACGGATCCCGCTTCAGCTTTCGCTTGCCCCAATGATGCTTCCTGGCGTCGGGATTGAACTTCAGCACCACGTTACGATTCAATGCTTTCATGAATGCGATCCGGGCTAACATCGTTGGGCCGCTTCGCGCTGCGAGCATAAGCGCCTCGATCGCGACTTGCCATTGAGCCAGCTCCGATTCCTCTTCAGGTAGGGTGGTGAGGTAGTCGGCGGCATCACGCAGCGTGTGGAGTCTTCCCCCGTCCGGAAGGGCTATCGGGTCACCGAACCGTCGTTGCCAGCCGCTCTCGGCCATGAAGTTCACGCATGCAAGCGAAAGCCCCGCCTGGGGACAATGCGGGGCTTTCTTGGGGGCTTAAGAGGCTAGGGCAAGCCTCAATGATATGTCTGTGAGTGGGTCTAAAAGTTCAAAGAAAATCCGACGTCCGCACCAACCGCTGCTTTTCAGCGCGGTCGCTCTCAAATAAGTGATACCGGCTTTTGAAACTTAAGGGTGGGGCCGCCCGTAACTCGAAAGGCGGACGGCCCCTGCCGGCCACTTCCAATTGCCCTGCCTCAACAGAAGCGATGGCCGACGTACCAGGTACGGTGCGTCGGCTGCGCTTGTTTCAACGGAACAGTAGAATTCCCGCCTCTAAGGCCCCATGCGGGTCCGCTCAAACAGCGGCCTGACATCGGCGCCGCGGCACCCGCATGCCCTGCACGTGAGCTTTGGCTCCAGGTCCGATAGGCGCATGTGATCGGGCCAAAGCTCCGAACTGACGATCACTGAGTGCGAGCATTTGACGTCGGCGCAGTAGACGATCAGCAGGCGAGGGCCGTTGTCGGCCAGCATTTCTCCGAGGGTGATCTTCTGCTGGCGCTGCATGGTCCCGATTTTGCCATGAATCGAAATCAGCCTGAACAAGCCATTCGGCGGGTGAACCGAGGTGGTAGGGGCCCGTTGCATGTCGTCCGGTAACGGTCGTGCGTCGGGCCTCGCTTCTGGATGGACCCAGATCCGATGCGAATATGGGGCGGATGAAAGGGTGCACTCGCCGGAAACAGGTTAGTTGTTAGCGCGTACCAATTCGCTGATGCCGCGGGCAGAAACCGGAAAAATTGCCTACGTCCAACATCCCCGTTGCGTCCGGTTGTCACCCGGCGGTGCATGGATCAAACTCGTCTTCGGTCTATAGGTTGCTAAATTCCTGGTGGCTATCGCTTGTGTCTTTCCTCCTTCGAAAGCTCGTCAAGAAATCTTTCAAGAGCCAGTCTTCCTGCATATTCAGCCGCGGCTTGCGACTGAAAGCCACCTGCGCCAAAACGAACGCCCATGGGTTGGCTTAGTCTTCGCAACTCCCAACGCCAAGGGTAGGGACGAACCGCCGTGTCGAATGTCTCGATGTAATATTCTGGCGTCGTTGCCATCGCTGAAAAGCCCAACGGTACCCCCGCCGGGCCTTGGAGGTAACTGGGCGAGGTTGCGGGAAGTTGGTACGGGCAAGCGAGGGCTTGGTAGCGCGCCAAGAACTGCCGGCCAAATCGAAGCGCGACGATCCGGTTGCAGCAAGGCGAACTTGTGAGCAGTTTGCCACGAAATGTATCAGAGCGAATTGGATGCTAATTGTTCGGCGGTGGGGCGAATAGCCGACAGTCACCTCGCGTAGCGGGTCAAAGGCCTATCCAGATCCCGATTCCGATGATGACCATCGATATCGCGATCACCGTCAGGTCAACGGTAAGCCACGTCGGGAATGCTGAAGGTTGCTCGTCCATCGTCCCGCGCCTTTTTGTCCCGGGCGCACTATGGACCAGGGCAGCGCAGACCAAGGTAAGGCAGGTCACACGGTCACTTCGGCGCCGCCGATGAGCGGCGGATGTAACCGCGCCAGAGAGACCGGATCTTGGCCGTGGTCCCTGCCCTATACCCCTTATTTCATGGCACTTGCGGAGCCACACCGACACGTTGGCTAGGTGGGTAGCCTCCGCATCAAAACGGGGCCTGGATCAATATCGGCCGTCTATCCTGCTGTTTATCCGTGAGTCGATCAGAGAGCTTGACGTGCCGGAGCCAACGGTGCTGGCAGACGCAGGAGCCTGCCGTATCGGCAGTGGCGTGCGGACGATAAAAATGCGCGTGGCAGCATTAGAGCGGTTCGGTCCAGCGACGCCAGTTCCGCCACTTGCTGAAGTGCCACGACCACCGCCCCCGGCAAGTGCGGCAGAGCCGCAAGCGAGGGTCGCAATGATCAATGTCGCGGCCGGAAGCCGGAACGCAATTTTCGGAAATCCCATGCCGAAGACTCTCTCTCAACGTCACAAAACGAAGACTCAAAGCCGTCGGCCAGGGATTTGTTCCTGGCCCGCATCACTGCAGACTATCCGTTGAACCGATATCTTGATGGCTGTGTTCTCTCGCATCTAACTGACCCGCCCTTTGCGAACATCACCGCTCCTCCTCCGGATGCACCCACTTGTAAGGCGTGATCTCGCGCGCGGCAGTCAGCTTGATCATCCGCACCGGCGGCGCCGATCGCCCCTTCCGGCATGAGCGGCATTTCAGCGAGGCTTCCAGCTTCCAGATCGGCGTCTCTCGCGGCCGGCGGATCGCGTCCAGCGGCAGGCTCGCGCGGGACTTGCAGCGATTGCATTCCACCTCGAGCCAGCCCAGGCCTCCCCGGAGGCATTGGGCGATCGTCGGAGACGGTTGGGCGGGGCCACCATAGCCCTCCATGCGGATTGACCATGCCTCGGCCTCGGCGCGGTCAGCCTCAAGAGCGGCCTTCTGCGCGGCTTCCCGGGCGCCTTTGGCGCGTATATCCGCGCCCATGATCCGGCCGCCCCACATGACCTCGCGGCTCTTTGTGCTCATGACAGGGCATTTCAACCGCCCTTGCGAGAGGTTGCAATCCCCCTAGGATTGGGCGTCGGGAACGGGCTTGCCCTACACCACCTTGGTCAAGGCGAAGCAGGAACGAATCTTGACGGCGCTGGTTTGAGTCCGCGCCGCGTGTTGGGAGTGTGGGATCAATGCGTAATTGGACGCCGTCGATCGTACCGGGCGATAACGATCAAACGGTTTACCTGGTCGCCGATGATTTCGCGGACCTTGGGCGGGCGTGGCGTGAAACCGACTACGATGCCTGCGACCTGGAGACCGTCATTCAGGACTTGCTGGCCGGAGAGTTTAACAACCCCATTCGGGTCGTCGCTTTCAACGCATCGGAAGGTTGGTCGGAAGACGTGTCGGCAAATGTCGCTTTCGAGTTGAGGCGGCGTTGCGATTTGCAGATGCGCGAAATTCCATATGCAATCGCTGATTTCGTGGAACGGCACGAGGGCGGCCAGAATCGTCAGCAATTGACGCTCCGGCTTGTCTAAAGACTCGGATTCCGCGCTCAATGCCCCTATCTGGTGAGCATGCCCAAACGCCCCTACGAGCCCTGCATCCCTACCCGCGGGACCAAGGTCCCTGCCCACCACGACTGGATTCACGAGGTCAAGCACGACGGCTTCCGGCTGATCGTGGCGCGCGACGCCGACCGCGTCCGGCTGTTCACCCGGAATGGCCACGACTGGACGGACCGCCATCCGCTGATCGTTGAGACGTCCCATCGAATCCGGGCGAAGCACTTCGTTTTGGATGGTGAAGCCGTGCTGCTCGGTGTCGACGGCACCTCCGACTTCGACGGACTCATGAGCCGCCAGTCCGACGACGAGGTGCAGCTCTATGCTTTCGACATCCTGGCGCTGGATGGCGACGACCTGCGGAAGCTACCGCTGCACCTGCGCAAGACGAACCTGCAGCGGCTGCTTGCCCGCCGCGCCGACGGCATCCACCTAGCGCCTTTCGAGCAGGGCGAGATCGGGCCGGACCTGTTCAAGGCCGCATGCGACATGATGCTCGAGGGCCTGGTGTCAAAACGGCGCGACAGCCACTACCGGGCGGAACGTCGAAGGACTGGATCAAAAGCAAAAATCCCCAGCATCCAGCGATGGCACGGGTGAAGGATTCCTTCTCGCAATAACCGGCCGGAGTCGGATGATGGCCGTCAATGGTCGGTCGCTGGCAGCGCCGCGTTCAACCTCTATGAAAATAGGGGTCTCCGGAGCCAGAATGACGCGCTGGCTAGGGTGGTAGCCAGAGGGCCATTTGCGGGGTGTCTCCGCTGGATGACTTAGAGCGGAATTCTACCCGGTCGGTAGCCTGCGATGAATCTTAAAGTTAGCTTCGCCTTCGAAGATGGTGCCTTTGCCAGGCCACATGATCCTAATCACGTAAGTGCGCCCAGATGATCCAAGCATGGCCTTGCCATTGTGATGTCCGCAATAACCACCTGCACAAGCTTTGAACTGTTTGATCTCTTCCTCGGCTGCGTCAAAAGCGTCGATATCAAGCTCTTCCTGCTTATCATCCCAGCGGCCTTCAAATCGAGGACCGGAACCCGACTTGGGAAGAAGTTTGAATACTACCATTCTGCCCGTCGACGACACTTCCGGATCACCAAACTTGACCTCGTAGTCCGGATGAATGTTGCTGTCATTGATCGTCAAATCGTCGTGCCTGTAGGCATGCCCTTTCTTGGCAAACTTATCGGGATCCATAAAATTGGTCCTCCGCTACTGCAATCCGGCCTTGCTCTCTTGAAGACAGCGATTCTTTCCGCGCTCCAGATCGGCATTGACCGTCGATGCAAGGCTCTGCGGTAGCGCGCAGGCTGCTGTGGGGTCGCGCGCGGGGTGGATGGAGTCACATGTTGCAGGCGGAAGATTGCAGCTGGCACGATCCTTTCGCGCTTTTTCCGCTAATCTCTTGCAGGTCGATGCCCAATTTAAATCATATGAGCGCTGTTCTCGATCGATGCAGGATTCATATCGGGCCTGCGTTTCTGCTTTTTCGAGGGCGAGCTTCTGCTCGGCAGCTTCCCGTTCTGCTCGAGCGCGTTCGTCTGCGGATTTTCGTGCAAACTCAGCTCGAAGCTTCTCAAGACGACGCTCACCATCTAAATGCGCGTCCCGATTAGGAAGATAGATGGAATAGTAATAGCCAATGCTCCCCGCAGCGACCAGAAGCGATGCAGCCACACTTACCTTCAGGAATGTATCTGCCGCGCCCGCCACCCGTTGCCCCCAGCCGTGGCTACTCTTCCGCAACCAGAAGACGACCGCAAGCCATATGCACGCGGCGCCACCCGTTGGCCACAGAAACAGAAAGGCCGCCCATAAGGCGGCCCTGTTTGGCAAGGCATCAGGAGCGGCTTAGCGGTCAGCGCTTAAGGGGCCGCGCATCAAGCTGCCCAGCGATCCGACGTCGAATGAATTCAAGATCGCATATGCGGCGGCAATGGCCGGCGAGATTGCGAAGCGACCGATACCAACGAAGGATGCGCAGCGGTCGATCGGAGCGCTGGTGACGTCATATCTCGACAGCGACGCATTCCGATCGCTCGGTGAAGGAAGTAAGCCGGGATACCGCAGCCGGATGGATCAGATCCGCCGGGACCATGGTCACCGTGCAGTTGCAGGCCTGACGAAAGAGCGCATCGAAGAGAAAATTCTGCGGCCCCTTCACAATCTGCCTGGGGCAAAGATCGACACGCTGAAGAAGCTACGCATCCTGATCGGCCATGCCAAAGAACTGAAATGGCTCGCGGCCGATCCATCCGACGGGATCAAACGCGGTAAGTCCAAAGAGATTCGCGCGTGGACTGATGCCGAGATGGAGGCTTTCGAAAAGCGATGGCTGGTCGGAACGAAGCAGCGTGCAGCCTATGAACTGATGCTCAACACCGGCACCGCGCGCGCAGACGTCCACTTAACGACGTGGGCACAGGTCGACGACGAGGGGTTTGAGTATACCCGGCGCAAGACTGGCGTTGCGGTCGCCGTAGCATTGGCAGACTCCCTGCGTGAAGCTCTCGCTGCCTTGACCCGGAACCACGTCTGCATCTTCACGACCGAGTACAGCAAGCCCTTCACCGTCGACGGCTACAGTGGATGGATGCGAGATGCGATGACGGCCGCAGGGTTGCCGCTCGATTGCAAGCCGCATGGTCTGCGCAAGAACTTCGGGCGCCTACTCGCCGACGCCGGCGCAACTGCTCATGAGATCATGGCGGCCATGGGTCATCTGACTTTGGCGGAAGCTGAGCGCTACACCCGCGAAGCGGATCGCCGTCGTGGTGGTCGCCGCGCCATCGTGAAGCTGGAAGATCACAAGGCGAACAAAACTCCCCAAACCCCCTCTGACGGTTTGGGGAAAGACGCAAAAACCCAAAGGAATTCAAGATGAGGATAAGGCCCCTGGCGCTCCCTAGCTAGGGGAATCGAACCCCTGTTTCAGCCTTGAGAGGGCTGGAAGTTCCTTCGCGGCCGGTTCACAAACGTTCGCCATAATTCAACTTTATCAATGGTTTAATTGAAGCCCGTTCGTCGCTGTTCGGCCTTGTACGCCAACGCTTATTCGACGGATATTCGACGACTCCGGGGTCGGATGCCATGACGAAGACACTCACAGAGGCTCAGATTACAACCGCCAAGGCGCGTTCCAAACTAGAGTTTGGCGTGCATTGGCGCCGCCTCGATGCCGAGGCGCACCTTGGATACCGCAAGGGCAAGCGGAGCGGCGTTTGGTTCGTGCGCTGGCGCAATCACCATGACGGAGCGAACTACAAGCAAGCGGCCGTGGGCGTCGCGAACGATGTCAACGACAAACCTAAGGAAGGAACGCTGACTTTCGAGCAAGCGGTAGCACAAGCGCGGGAGCACGCCACCCGGTCCAGAACAGAAGCGGCGGCGCAAGCTGCCGGACCGGCACCCACCGTGCGAACGGCCGTGGAGACATACATCGGGGAGCGTAATGCCCGTGATAGCCGAAGGGCTGGTCGCGAGGTTCGATCCGATGCTGGTCACCGCTTGCGGCGCTACGTTCTTGGTCAAGAGGAGCGCGGTGGCCAGGAAGCCGTTGATGCTGCCCCTCTCGCCGCGGTCCATCTGCACGCGCTACAGGAAGATGATCTTCTGACGTGGCGCGAGGACCTCCCCGTAGAATTGAAGCCCACGACAAAGCAGCGGCTCATAAACGACCTGAAAGCTTCGATGAATGCAGCATGGCCCCGCCTGTCGGCGACCGATGGTGGTCGTGGTAAGTTGACCATCCCCGATAAGTTCATAGATCTTGGTGCGCCCGAGACCTGTCACCTCGCAGGCCTCCGCGATGGTGCAGGTCAACCGTTGTGCAAACGGGAGGCCTAGATTGTCCCGCGAGACGAAGTGACTCTCCTGCAAAGAACCCAAAAATCTGACCGGCGCGGGCGACTTCGCCGATGGCTTCAGGGAGCGTCTTCCCCTCTTCGCGTGCCAACAATTGGCCGAGCTCATCGCGGCGATTAAGAATCTCGTCTGAGATTTTTTTCAAACAGTCGTGACGCTGCTGCGGCGTCGAGAGGGACCATGCTGGCGCAGCAGCCTTCGCAGCCGAAACAGCAGCATCAACCTGCGTGGCGTCCGCCTGGGAATATTCACCGATCACGTCGTCGTTGTTAGAGGGATTGATGTTGCGCGAAACTTCCGCGCTAGCCACCCATTCACCGCCGATTAAGTTATTGAATATTTTGGACATATTTGGACCTCGTTTCCACCCAGCCTCCTCCGCAACGGGAAGCTGCCGGGGGTTGGATATTTAACATACCCGTCAGTATGTAAGACGACTGACAAATATTGGTTAACTGAGAGGGTGAAGGCTGGAAGATTTTAGCGCCTCGGCCCCCTAGCTAACGGGCAATTAGCTCTTGGGCGCGAAATCCGGGGTCCCACGCGGCCACGCTTGCAATGAAAGGCACCCAAGTATCGGACAGTCGCCGGGGCGCGACACCGTACGACATTTGATGACACTTGCATACCGGTCGGATAGTATGTAAACTTAATAAAAAGGAAACACCGTTGCATCAGTAGAGGAAACAACAATGTATAATGCACAAGATTATCGCGACTTCCGAGACAATTTGCGACGGTTATCGCTGGATAAAGTGGCGCCGCACGCGGCGGCATACGATCGGGAGGGGCGGTTTCCCGAACAGTCGCTCGAGGCCTTCAAGCAACTTGGACTAGTCGGGTTGCCCTTCAGTGAGAAGGCTGGAGGCCAAGGGGGTGACGTAGTTGCCCAATGCATAGCGTTAGAAGAGCTCGCCCGAGTCTGCGCATCCTCCTCCCTCACCCTGATGGTCATCTGGGCCGGTCTTGTTCCCGTCGCCAAGCATGGCGGGCCAGAACTGATCGAAAAGGTCGTGCGACCCGCAATGGCTGGAGGGACCGTAGCATCAATCTGCCTCACCGAGCCTCATTGCGGATCCGACCTGTTCGGACTCAAGTCGACTGCAAAACGCGACGGCGGCGATTGGGTACTTAACGGTCAGAAGCGTTATATTAGCAACGCCGGGCGGTCGGACTGGTACACGGTGCTTGCCCGAACCGGAGAGAAGAAGTTTGGACTGTTTTCAGTGCACAAGGATGATCCCGGATTTGTCGTTGGCAAGAAGGAAGCGAAGCTCGGCATTAAAGGCAGCCCTACCGCCGACCTGAATTTTGACAACTGCCGGATCCCAGGCTTCCGCGCGGTCGGTGATGAGACGAGGGGCTACGATTACATCAGCGACTCCCTAACCTGGACCAGGACCCTCATTGCTGCGCAGGCTCTCGGTATCGCTCAAGGCGCCCTGGATCAGGCCGTTCAGTATACCACCGAGAGACAGCAGTTCGGACAGGCTTTGTCCAAATTCCAGATGCTCCGCGGAATGATTGCCGAGATGGCGACCGCTATCGAAGCGGGACGCTCGCTCGTCTATCGCGCAGCGCAAGCGATCGACGAAGGCGATCCCAGCGCGCGGAAACTTGGATCGATGGCCAAGCTGTTTTGCAGCGACACTGCGATGAAGACAGCGATTGACTCGCTGCAGATGCACGGGGGCGCCGGCTACATGGCCGATTTCCCGATCGAGCGAATGATGCGCGACGCAAAGATCACACAGATCTATGAAGGCGCAAACGAAATTCAGAAGCTGATCATCGCCAAGGAAGTTTACGACCAGGGGAGCCATCGGTCATGAGCATAATCACCTATCTGACACGCATCCGCTTCGAGGTCGGTGCCATCGCTGCCTTGGGGGATGAGTTGAAGGCGCTGGGTCTTGCGAGGCCGCTCATCGTAACGGACAAAGGCATCGTGGCAGCGGGCTTAATCGAGGAGATCATCGCAAAGGCCAAGCTGGACGGCGGAACGCCGGTTTTCGATCAGACACCAGAGAATCCGACGGAGAAAGCGACAATCGCGGCCCGTAATCAGTTTAAGGAATTGGGCTGCGACGGTGTTATCGCGATCGGGGGCGGCTCGTCCCTCGACATCGCCAAATGCGTAGCGCTTCTCGTGACACATCCTGAACCTCTCTCGCAGTATGCAGCTATCTTGGGGGGCATCGAAAAGATCACTTCCAATCAACCCGCTGTGATCGCTGTGCCGACCACCGCAGGCACCGGTAGCGAGGTGGGACGCGCATCGCTAATCACGCTCTCAGACGGCAGGAAGCTGGGTTTCATCTCTCCACACCTCATACCGAATGTTGCTATTTGCGATCCTGCGCTCACTGTCGGTCTTCCCCCTTACTTGACGGCGGCAACCGGCATGGATGCAGTGACACACTGCATCGAGACGTTCCTCAGTCCACGATACAATCCCCCGGCGGAAGCAATTGCTCTCGATGGTCTCAAACGTTCTTTCGCATCGTTGCGTAAAGCGACGGCGGGCGGGGGCGACCTTAGTGCGCGCACGGAGATGATGATGGCAGCGCTCGAAGGCGGCATGACCTTCCAGAAGGGCCTCGGCGCTGTCCACTCGATGTCGCACGCGCTCGGCGGTCATAAGACCAAGAAGCTGCATCACGGCACGCTAAACGCAGTGCTTCTTCCGCACCTTCTCCGGTTCAACGCATCCGCTTGCTCAGAAAAATACGCCATCCTTCTCGCCGCGATGGGGCTTGCCTCGAATGCCGACATCGCTTCCGAGATCGAGAAGCTCAACCGAGATCTCGGCATGCCTGCATCGCTCACGGAAATGGGTGTTACTAGCGATGACGTCATGGCTCTGCCGCGCTGGGCGTACGAAGATCATTCAACTGCGACAAACGGTCGTCCCGTTACGGAAGCAGATTTCGCGCGGCTCTTCGTCGAAGCGCTTTGACCAAGCGAAAGCCACCAGCCGACGCATCCGGCCACAGCCCTCTCCGGAACTGAGATATGACAGCCAATCTTGTAGATAAATCGGATAGCAACGGACGACCTCTGGACGGTATCCGCGTGATTGATCTTACCCGTCTCGCGCCGGGACCGTACTGCACCATGTTGCTCGCCGACATGGGCGCAGAGATCATCGTCGTAGGCGGCGGCGCTGGCAGCCTTCCGATTCAGGCCCTGGCCCGCGGCAAACGCTTCATCGAGCTCGATCTCAAGTCGAGCGAAGGAAAAGCGGCGTTTGGAGGACTGGTTCGCCAGTCGGACGTATTGCTGGAGGGTTACCGTCCCGGAGTCATGGACCGGCTTGGCCTCGGGTACGAGTCGCTGCATCAGGTTAATCCGCGCCTGATCTACTGCGCGCTTACTGGGTATGGTCAGTCTGGACCCTTGTCGCAGGAAGCCGGTCACGATCTCAACTACGCAGCGATCTCGGGTGCACTGGGCGCATTCGGGCCCGCTGGCGACGTGCCTTCCTTTCCGCTCAACATTCTCGCCGACTTTGCCGGCGGCAGTCTTTTCGCCACGATCGGGATTCTCCAGGCCCTGGTCATGCGCGAGCGAACAAAAATGGGACAATACATCGATGCGGCAATGGTCGATGGCTGCATCTCCCTGATGGCGATGCACTATCCGGACTGGAAGCAGCCCGTCCTGAGGGGGCCTGGTGATGGACTCGTCGCCGGCAATGCGCCGTTCTATCGGTGTTACCGTTGCGCAGATGGCCGGTTCATTGCCGTCGCCGCTCTGGAACAGCGCTTTTTTGCCAATTTGTGGCAGGTATTAGGATACAAAGAAGCATTACCGAATCATCTGGATCGTGCAACATGGCCATCAATGACCGAACGATTGATACGGCAATTTGCGACCCGCACCCGCGACGAGTGGACCGATGCTTTCCTCGGCAAGGATGCCTGCGTCACTCCGGTACTCGACCCGATCGAAGCGCTCACGCACGAGCAGAACCTTAGCCGACATCCGGACCTGCGTCCGGACCGGGTCCCGGTCGTACCAGTGCTTTCGGAAGCGGCGCAGTCTGCGTTGCCTACCGATCTTTCGGACAAAACGAAGCACGTACTTGGCGACCTGGGGCTTTGGTCGGATACGCTGGAACAAGCCATCCGTGATAAGCCTCGGACCGTAGTCACAGGATTAAAGTGGCCCCCTCTTTGAAAAATAGAAGTGCGACAAAGCGCCGTCGGCCCGTATCCTTCTCGGATGTGGTGGACGCGCAGGAACGAAAGTCGGCAAAAACCCGTTCCGGAGGGCGCAAGCCGAGCACTAATCTGGCCTTGCGCACGGAAAGCATCAGACTGCTGACGAATGCGGCCTTTCGTTCGATCGTCAGCCACGGATACCATGCTACAACGCTGAGCGATGTCGCAAAGGCAGCAGGCCTCACCAAGGGTGCAATTTTCTTCTATTTTACTAGCAAAGAGAAGATGGTACTCCACCTGCTAGATGTAGCCGAAGCAAACACAGTGGACCCTTTGATCGCGCGGATCCAAGAATCGTCGGCCACCGCTCCCGAGAAGATCGCTGATTTCTTCCGGTACAGTTCGCAACACGGCATCGACCGTCCTCAAGAATTGCTGTGCTTGATCAAAATATCGGTCGAATTCCGCAATCGCGGCGACGTCATAGACCAACGCGTCACTCAGGTCTACGACCGGCTCTACGGTTGCCTTGAAAAAATTTTGGCGGACGGCGTGTTACGAGGAGAACTTGCCGAGTCGACTCCGGTCCGGGAACTCGCTTCCATGATCATCGCGACCCACGACGGAATGATGCTGGAGTGGTACCGCCATAAGCCGCAAATTGACGGTAGCAAGCTCGTCAAAACTGTCATGAATGTCTTCACGCGCGGTACCATGATCGCGCGTAGCGTAGCGCGATCCGATTCTGCAGATCGGTTGAAGCCGCGATCATAAAGATCGCCTAAAGTAGTATCCAATTTCACCGATCACGCCGCGGCGGAAGGTGAGCACGCAGACAACGAAGACTAAGCCCTGGATCACTGTCACCCACTGGCCGAAATCCGCTAGATATTGTTGCATGGCGATGACGACGAAAGCGCCAACGACGGGTCCGAACATCGTGCCGAGGCCGCCGACCAGCGTCATCAGCACGACCTCGCCTGACATCGTCCAGTGCACGTCGGTCAGCGATGCATTCTGCGTTACGAATACCTTTAGTGCGCCCGCGAGCCCCGCGAAGCTGCCAGACAGGACATAGGCTAGAAACTTGTACTGATCGATCTTGTAGCCAAGCGAGATGGCGCGCCGTTCGTTCTCGCGGATCGATTTGAGCACCTCGCCAAACGGCGAATTAATCGTCCTATAGAGCAGGAGGAACCCCAGCAAGAAGATGGCCAGCACAACATAGTAGAGTGTCGTCGTTTTTGACAGGTCAAACACACCGAACATGATTCCTTGCGGAATGCCCTGGATGCCGTCTTCGCCACGGGTGAATGGCGTTTGTAGATATACGAAGAAGAAAAGCTGCGAGAGCGCCAGCGTTGTCATAGCAAAATAAATACCCTGCCGGCGGATCGCGATGAGCCCGGTCACCACGCTAAGCGAGGCGGCCCCCACAACGCCCAGAATGATCCCGATCTCTGGCGTCACCCCCCAGACTTTCAATGCATGCGCGGTCACGTAGCCCGCAGTTCCAAGGAACATCGCATGGCCAAACGACAGCAGGCCGCTGAAGCCGATCAGCAAATTGAACGCGCAGGCAAAGAGCGAAAAGCATAGCGCCTGCATCACAAAAAGCGGATACAGCCCGGTTAGCGGCACGATGGCGAGCAGCCCCATCATGACGACGAAGGCGATCATCTCGTCGGGGGTGGTGCGGCCTGTTGCGGGAGTGACGTTGTCGATGATCGTTGTCATATCAGTTGGGCTTTCCCGTCAGTCCTGTCGGCTTCACCAGCAGCACCAGTACCATCAGCACGAACACAACGGTATTGGAGGCCTCGGAATAGAAATACTTGGTCAGGCCCTCGATCACACCGAGCGCGAAACCGGTGATGATCGAACCCATGATTGAGCCCATGCCGCCGATCACGACGACCGCGAAAACGACGATGATTAGGTCCACGCCCATCAGCGGACGGACCTGATTGATCGGAGCGGACAACACGCCCGCCAACGCGGCCAGGCCGACGCCAAGACCGTAAGTGAGTGTAATCATGCGCGGCACGTTGATCCCGAACGCCCGCACGAGCGTGGGATTTTCAGTGGCGGCGCGCAGATAGGCACCAAGCCGCGTGCGTTCGATCAAGTACCAGGTCAGAAGACAGACTACGAGGGAGAACGCCACGACCCAGCCGCGATAAATTGGCAGATACACAAAACCAAGATTGACACCACCCTGAAGCAAATCGGGAATGGCATACGGCAACCCCGAAGAGCCGAAATAATTCTGGAACACGCCCTGCACGATCAATGCGATGCCAAACGTCAGAAGCAGTCCATAGAGGTGATCCAAGCCGGTCAGCCACTGCAGCATGGTACGTTCAAGGATTACGCCAAACAGTCCGACGATCAGCGGCGCAAGCACGAGCGCCCACCAGTAGCTCAAACCTGTGTATTTTAGCAGGAAATAGGCCGCGAAGGCGCCCATCATGTAGAGCGCGCCGTGCGCAAAGTTGATGATGTTGAGCATGCCAAAGATCACGGCAAGGCCGAGACTTAGCAGTGCATAGAAGGAGCCATTGATCAGACCGATGAGGAGCTGGGCATACAAAGCTTGATTCAAGACCGGTTCCTTATCTTTAGCGGGAGAGATCACACCCCGAGATAGGTGTGCAGCTTTTGCATGTTGGCTTCGAGTTCCATGTTAGCGAAGCCGTCGATGATCTTGCCGTGCTCCATGACGTAGTAACGATCGGCGACCGTCGAGGCGAAGCGGAAGTTCTGCTCAACCAGCAAAATCGTGAACCCCCGCTCTTTCAAGCGTGCGATCGTCTGGCCTATCTGCTGGACGATGACGGGCGCCAGACCTTCGGTCGGCTCGTCCAGCATCAGGAATCGCGCGCCGGTACGCAGGATACGCGCTATCGCGAGCATCTGCTGTTCGCCGCCCGACAGCTTGGTACCTTGGCTTTTCAGGCGCTCCTTAAGATTGGGAAACAGATCGAAGATCTGGTCGAGAGTGAGCCCGCCTTCGCGAACCTGTGGCGGCAGCATCAGGTTTTCACGAACGTCGAGACTCGCAAAGATACCCCGCTCCTCAGGACAGAGCGCGATTCCAAGACGCGCGATCTTGTCGGAAGAGGCGCGTGAAATGTCCCGTCCTTCGAACCGGATTACACCGGTTCGCTTGCCAATGATGCCCATAAGGGATTTCAGCGTCGTGGTCTTGCCGGCGCCGTTGCGGCCGAGCAGTGTCACCACCTCGCCGGCTTTGACGTTGAAGTCTGCGCCATGAAGAACGTGTGATTCGCCGTACCAGGCTTCGAGATTCTCGACGGTGATGAAGGGCGTATTCGATACAGCCTGAGTACCGTCGGGAAACGCGCTCTTGTTAGCCATGTCTCACCCCGAGATACGCTTCCTTAACGCGCTCATCCTTCGTAAGGTCTGCATAGTTGCCTTCGACGAGCACCTGCCCGCGTGTCAGCACGGTGATGATGTCGGACAGGTTGGCAACTACGCTAAGATTATGCTCTACCATAAGAATGGTGCACTTCGTCGAGATGTGCTGGATCAGCGTCGCGATCTTGTCGATGTCCTCGTGGCCCATGCCAGCCGTCGGCTCGTCGAGCAACATTAACTCCGGATCGAGCGCGAGCGTGGTGGCTATTTCCAACGCGCGCTTCCGGCCGTAGGGCATCTCGACCGCTGGGGTTCTCGTGAATTCGCTTAAGCCCACGTCATCGAGAAGTTCGAGACCGCGGGCGTTGTACACGTCGAGCACCGACTTTGAACGCCAGAAATCGAACGAATTTCCGTGCTGCCGTTGAAGGGCGATGCGGACATTTTCCAGAGCCGTCAAGTGCGGGAACACGGCCGAAATCTGGAACGATCGCACCAGTCCAAGGCGGGCGACGGCCGCGGGTTTCATGGCGGTGATGTCCTGTCCCTTGTAAAGGATTTGGCCTTTGGTCGGAATCAGAAACTTGGTGAGCAGATTGAAGCAGGTCGTTTTCCCGGCACCGTTCGGGCCGATCAGCGCGTGTATACTGCCACGGCGTACCTTCAGGTTGATGTCGCGAACAGCGACAAAGCCGACGAACTCCTTGGTCAATTCATGGGTCTGGAGAATGTAGTCTTCAGCCAAACGGATTACTCCCACACGCCTTAACGCGTGCTCTGCGTTCGCGGCCTGCTGTTTGGTGTGATAGGATTGCGGGCAAGGGCATCCGAGCGTCGACGGCAGCCGACGCTCCGATTTCGATGGCTTAGCCCTTCGTAACCATGGGACAGCCACCCTGATCGATCGGTCGGAAAGCCTGGTCGGCAGGGATGGTCGCCAAGAGATTGTAGACGTCCCACTCGCCCTTGGAGTCCTCCGGCTTCTTTACTTCATACAAATACATCGGATGAATCTTGCGTCCGTCCATCCGGATGCTGCCTTTGCCGAACAACGGATCATCAGTCGGCATCTCCTTCATCTTGGCGACGATCTTGGCACCGTCCTTGGCATCTTTGAGGACTTCGAGCGCTTTCAAGTAGTGGAGCAGCCCGGAGTACACGCCTGCATGCGCCATTGTCGGCATCTTGCCTCCAAACCGGGCGGCAAAGCGCTTCGAAAACTCTCGTGTTCCTTCGTTCTGATCCCAATAAAAGGCTTCCGTCAGGACTAGACCCTGAGACGCCTTTAGTCCGAGCGCATGCACGTCACTGATGAACACTAGCAACCCAGCGAGCTTCTGGCCACCTTGGACGATACCGAACTCCGACGCCTGCTTGATGGCATTAATCGTATCGGCGCCGGCGTTGGCGAGACCAATGACCTTAGCCTTGGAGCTCTGAGCCTGGAGCAGGAACGAGGAAAAATCCGAGGTTGATAAAGGATGGCGGGCCTGACCGAGTACCTTGCCGCCGTTCTTCTCGACAACTTCCGCAGTATCACGTTGCAGCGCGTGACCGAAGGCGTAATCGGCCGTGATGAAATACCATGAATCTCCTCCGCGCTTGACCATTGCACTCCCGGTACCATTGCCGAGAGCCCAGGTGTCGTATGTCCAGTGAATCGTATTGGGTGTGCAGGCCTTGCCTGTCAAATCTGACGTGCCACCTGCTGAATCGATGAAGACCCTGTTCTTGTCGTGTGTAATCTGTGCGACAGCGAGCGCAACAGATGAAGTCGGTACGTCGAGGATAAGGTCTACGCCATCTTGATCGTACCATTTTCGGGCAATTGCCGCACCGATGTCGGGCTTATTCTGATGGTCAGCGGAAATGATCTCCACCTTTAAACCTTTTTCTGCGGCCTTGAAATCTTCAACAGCCATCTGTGCCGCAACGACGGACCCTTCGCCGCTCAGGTCGGCATAGAGGCCCGACCGGTCGTTCAACACGCCGACTTTAATCGACGTCTGCGAATAAGAGGCCATCGACGTGAGCATCATGGCAATCGCACCAATCAATACTTTGATAGAAAACCTCTTTAACATCGTCGCTTCCTTCCTTGCTTTGTTGCCGGCTTAATGACATCCGTCGGCGGTGACGTACGGCCGCGTGCTACCAGAGACTGATCGACGCTCGTAAACTCCCTTAGACGGTGATGCCTTGGAGACGCCCTGAGAGGCGACCCAGGCACTCAAAAAGAAAATAGTCGCCCCAGATCAACTCGTTCGCGAGCGCCTCGCCGTGGCGGACATCGAAGCAACCATCAGCGAGAATGCCGGGTGGGCGATGGTCAGCGTCGTCGACTGGCGTTAGATGCCGCTGGACCAGGGCTTGCACCGTCTTCTCGGCATGCCGCCGAAAGCCAGCGCCCTCTTCGCCTTGTACGATACTGGCGATTCCGAGCAGCGAAGACGCCGCAATTGCGGTACCGGAGGTGTCGCGCCACGTCTCGGGTGCAATCGGAGCCGAGAAGTCCCAATAGGCGACCATATCGGCAGGAGCACTCTTAATCCACCAAGACGCCGTGGTCCGAGCCCATTCCGTCAGTTGCTTCTCCTCTGGAGCATTTTTTGCCGAGAGGGTGTATCCGAGCATCGCCCAAGCTTGGGCGCGCGTCCAGATCGACTTTTCCGAAATTCCCTTGTGAGTGTAGCGGCGAGATATTGCGCCCGTCTTAGGATCGAACGTCGCTGACTGGATGACCGAGCCGTCGGCCTGAACAAAGAACTCAGCGCTTTTAGCCGCGTGCGACAACGCTTTTTCGCGCAGGTTGCCGTCCTTCGTCGACTTGGCCGCCCATAGCATCAATGGCGAGGCAATCAGGCCATCAATGTTTGCATCGTGGTCGCCCACGCTGTGTGCTTCTTCCGCCTCGTTACCGAGCGGGATGATGCCAACGCGGCTCATGAACTGGCTACCGAGCGAGCGACCGGCCCTGATCGCGATCTCCCGAGCATTGACACTGCTTGTTAGCTCTGCCCCAAGCACCGCGGCCGGATAAAAAAGCAGCCCTCGAAACACGGTCCGGCTTTCCACGCGGTTTGCAAGCCGCGCCAACCATTTTTCTGCGGCAGCACCGTAGCGGGAATCACCGGTGTATCGATCCGCGAGCCACAGCATCCCCACCCAAAATCCCCCGGTCCAGAAGCCGTCCGGCGAGGTCTTCCAATTGCCCGTTGCCGGATCGCCGATGTTCGGGAAACCGGCGAGATCCAGCGAAAGCGTCTGTTCGATGCGATCCAGCATGCGCTCGATCGCTGTCTCCCAAAGCACGTTGGCACCGCTTCTATCTAGATCCGTCATGGAAAAACTTTCAATACTGTCGATCGGGGCATTTCACGAGCGCGCGGCTTCACTGGCTTCGGCGCGAGGATCACTCGTCAAAACATTCGATTGCTGAAGGGCGCTAATCTCCGCAGCATCGAAGCCGAACCACCGGAGCACCTGCTCGTTGTCCGCGCCCATCCATGTCGGTGGCCGGCGATAGGTCGCAGGAGTGCGCGAAAGCCGGACCGCGCTCCCCGCGACGCGCATTTCGCCGTGACCCGGAACGTCTATCGACCAGACCGAGCCGTTGGCTTCTGTCTGCGGGTGATCAAGTACTTCCGAAAGGTGATTGATCGGCGCGCACAGGATGTCGACGCGCGACAGCCGGTCCAAGACATCGGCGACGCTCTTGCTGGCGAAAAGCGGCGCGAAGAGTCCTTGGATCGTCGCCTTCTGGGCAATCTGCAGCTCAAGGTTTGCGAATCGACCTTCTTCACTGAGGTCATCTACGTCGAACGCCTTGCAAAGCAGCTGCAGTGGGTTGTCGCGGAACAGCGTTAGGACGACTACCCAGCCGTCTTTTGCGCCGTACACCATGGCATGACGCACCCAGCTCGTCTCGGCTCCATGCATGGTCTTGCTCGCGAGCTCGAGCGTCTGCATGCCGATCGCAACGTCGAATAGCGACGTCGCCACCGCTTGCCCTTTACCTGATCTGCCCCGTTCAACTAAGGCGGCTAGGATGCCTTGCGTGAGAGAAACGGCCGCGCTGTAATCCATAAGCGGAACATTGCTCAGTTGCGGTTCGTCCTGAGAACTCCTGCCGCTCATTGTGAAGCCACTAAAGGCTTGGGATAGCATATCCTGGCCCGGAAACTTGGACATCGGTCCGGCTTCGCCGAAAGCGTAGCCGCCAGCGTAGATGAGCCTGGGATTGCGTTTCGCGAGGTCGGCGTATCCAAGGCCCAATCGCTCCATCACCCCGGGGCGGAAGTTGTGTATAAGCACGTCCGCCTGATCGATCATTCTCAGGAGTACGGCGCGTCCATTCGGCTGTTTGATGTCTATGCACACCGCATACTTGTTGCGGCAAAGCGCAGCATAATAGCAGCTCATCACGCCGAGTTCGTTTGCCAAGGGATCCAGCGTGCGCAGAATGTCCCCGGACCCGGGTCTTTCGACCTTGATGACGCGCGCTCCATAGTCAGCCAGCATTTGGCCGGCGAGAGGCACTTGCATGACCATGCCTAGCTCGATGACTACGATGTCGGAAAGTGCACCTCTGCTAGTTGGTTCTTGCATCCTACCGCCCATTTACATACCAGTCGTATAGTATGTTATAATCCTTCTTTATCGCCGACGGCAAGCGGTTTGAATCACACCGGGCCGTCTAATCCCGACGGGGGGATACTTGAGGTCGCCTTAAAATGACCGGTAATGAGCACTCGCGGCAGTTGCACCGCAACACAGCGCTTCAGAGGCGTAGGAACTTTCATCGGCAAGGTCGAAAAGCTGGCGATGTATCAAGGCTTAGGAGTAAAGCGGACACGTTCGCCACTGCGCCTTGTGCCCGCCACAGGCGCTATGCCGATCGTCAGCTTTTATGGCACGACCAAATTTTCGTCAGTCTCACCTCAATAAGCCGGACGGCTTGGCATTTTCGACAAAAAGGCCGCTGCCAATTGGCAGCGGCCAAGTCTTGGGAGGTGCACGCTTTACCCGGCGTGCGCGGGAATCGGCAGCAAGTCTGATGAGCAGTCAATTTTTCTAGTGTCGATCCGGGTTATTCGGCGGCAAAGCGGGTTGTCCCTTCAGGGAGGATGTTCGCCAGGCTCAACGCCTTGCCAAGCCGCGCGATCTCCTGATCACTGAGCTTGCAAAGGGGCGGGCGCACCACAGCCTTGTCCTGGCGCCCCAACAACCGGAGGCACTCCTTCATTCGGTTATGCATGTCCAAGAACGGCGGCGCATAGAAGGCCTGAGCAAGTGGATAGATGC